>ONZU01000561.1_pt1 | contig 33348 bp, 27 predicted proteins | sample 1671161 | NCBI WGS metagenome assembly ONZU01 (sample SAMN06348128, study PRJEB24527) | human gut metagenome | biome: human gut; feature: ankylosing spondylitis patient; material: feces | host: Homo sapiens | place: China | collected 2015-10
AGCATTTGGAAACCTACCATAGAAATATGATAAGGCGCTGGGTGCTTAGCCTACAGTAATAAAAAATTGCACAAATGACTGATTATACCACTCTTATAGAAACGGAACTGTTCTAAACTCTCAGAAATTAAATGCATTGTTTCTTGTAAGTAACTGAGTGTACTTGTGTTTAGAGAAAGAATGGGTTATTATTTCTTCTGAGTCTTTCTCTTGAAGTTGTAGGCAAGGTGTTGAGGCTGTTTGTTTTAACAGGTTAAAATCGGGGGTAATAGGTAGCGCACATAGAAAGTCGGGTAATATGTGCATCACTTTCATTTCGAAGTCGGACGAACATTCTTTGATATGAATGATGTGTTGGGGAATAATAATAAATATTCCATTTTGACAGATATGATGGGTATTATAGTTTATCTTAAGCTTAATATATCCCTTCGTGCAAATACCGAAAATGAATCCTTTGAATACAAATGATTGTTCGTGCACATTGGGGCCTAATATATCTGATAAGTCTTTGAAGATAATCGTTTCTTTTTCTATGAGATTTTCTTGAGATATCATGATTCTCTTATTTATGTATTTGCAAAAATAAGAATGATAATAAATTTAATGGTGTTTGAGGAAGTTTTATTTTCTAACTTTGCAGCCGTTTTTTAATTAATGGTTATTAATAAGTGTAGATTATGATGATGAAAACAGTCCGAAATGCAATATTATTACTTTGGGGCGTACTTATTTGTTATCCGGTTGGAATGAAAGCTCAAGACAAGTTCGATGCAAGTGTTGGTATGGATTTAGTAAGTGGCTATATTTGGCGTGGCCAGGATTTGGGAAATGTCAGCATTCAGCCAGAAGTGTCGTTGGCTTACAAAGGTTTTTCTCTTACAGGATGGGGAACTGTTGGATTTGATAAAGATGATATAAAAGAGTTTGATCTGATCTTAGGTTATGAAGTGAAAGGATTCAGTTGCTCTGTAACTGATTATTGGACTAATGGTGGACCGGGATACTTCCACTATGGGGCACATAATACGAGTCATACATTTGAAGCGCAGATTGGATATGACTTTGGCTTCTTATCGGTGGACTGGTTTACGAACTTTGCTGGAAATATCGGTTATAAAGCAGATGGAAGTAAAGCTTATGCTTCCTATTTTTCAGTTTCTGTTCCTTTTGTTTTGGGAGGACTAGACTGGACTGTAGAGGCTGGAGCAACTCCTTGGGAAAATGATTTCTATACAGGAGGAGAAAATTCCAGTTATTCGAAAGATATGATAAATGGTTTTGCTGTTTGTGAAGTAGGTATAGAGGCTTCGAAAGAAATAAAGATTTCGGAAAGTTGGTCATTGCCTCTTTTTGCTAAAGCAATATGGAATCCTTCTACGGAAGGGCTTTATTTTGTTGCGGGATTAAGTTTTTAATATGTGCAAAAATCAAATAGCCTCTCAAAAATGAATTTTATGAGGGGCTATTTGTTTTATATATTTTCCATTAAAACAAGGCTGGTGATCGATTTGCTATAGATTCATTACTTCTTGTTCGAAATGATCTTTGTCACCTTTCGCTCTATTGCGTATTTTGCTGCGATAGCTGTAAACAGTCGCTAGTGAATAACCCAAAAAATGGGCGATACGATTGGCATCGGTTACTCCCAAACGTATTAAAGCGAAAATACGGAGTTCTGTGTTTAGTATTTCACCCGGTTTAGGGTATATTTTCCCTTCATCTGTTAGTAATTTATTGAAGTCCTCTATAAAGTTAGGGAACAACTCTAAAAATGATTTATCGAATTCATTATAGAAATTCTTCCGTTCGTCACGAAGGAACTGTTCAGAACGTATAGCTTTGAATAGATCATCAATACGTGAAGCCATTGCAAGTTTTTCCAACGAACGGCGATATTGCTCAAGCTTTTCAAGATAACTGACACAACGATCCAGATACCGTGCTATGTATACTTCTTTAATCTTTCCGGTTTGGACCAAACTTTCGTTGGCTGCTTGCAGTTCTTTGTTGGAAAGGTATAAATGTTTTCGTGTGATAGATAATTTTTTCAGACCATAATACAAGTATGATGCTAGGATAATTAATAGAACGGCTAATATTCCCATGCATACTAAGAGTATGACAACCATTCTTTTTTCTTGAGCTTCTTTTTGAGAATATGCATGGTCGATAATTGGATAAAATTCTGTAACTTCGGCAAAACGCAGACGAGCGTTGCAGGCTACGGCATCTTCCATAGAACAACTTAAGTAGCTATATGCTCTTTTTAAATCGCCATGACGATAGATGAGTCGTGCCAGTTTTTGTAGCGAGGCATATTCTCTGACAGATGTGCTTAAATCAATGATTGCAGTTTGCGCCAGATAATAGATTTGCATATCAGGTTCGTTTTTTACCTCATATGCCATTGATAATGTATAATATATATATGCCTTTTGCCTTAAATCAAGGGACGTAGTAAGCATTTGATTAAGCATGGGAAGGGCTTTATCCGGTTGTGCAGAAAGAATGAATCTCTCTGCTAAAACAATATTGCGATCTACTCCGGAATCGATACTATTCATTATCGAATCACGATATAAATCTGTCAGATGTAAATATTTTTGTTTAGCATCATGTCCTATAGTGTAGTCGGCTAACCATCCGTAGCATGTACGTGCTGTAAAGTAATAGTATATTAAGTTTTTCTTGTCTAATTTACTGGGAGATATTTGTTGTAACTCTGTTAATGCTTCATTGTACATACCCATGACTCCCATGACTTCTGCACGATTGATAATGATTTCGTCATGTAACTCCGGTTTATTTAATAATAGTGCATATTCCGATTTTTTGTTTATATAATACAGAGCTGAGTCTGCTTGATAATGTAAATATAGTCCGAGTAATTCATTACATAGTTTATACTTGTCTTCTTCTGTTGTTGCGTAATGTAGTTGCTGTTTAAGTTGAGATATTGTTGTTTCTCGTTCAGTGCGAAAAGAAGCTTTCTTAGTAATGACTTCATCGAGTTGCTGCAAAACTTTTTCATGATTAGCTTGTTGTGCTTGAGCAGACAGGGTTAATAAAATCATACTGGTTAATAGCCAGATGAATTTATATCTTGCTATGAAAATACGGATATTTTGTTTCATTTGGTGCTATAGCTATGTTTAAAAGTGTATCATAATACAAAATTTAGTGCTAAAACTATTTATATAATTGATATGGTTGTATTAGGTTAAGTTCTTTGTTTTCTGTATTTTATGTTCACAAGGCGTTTATATTTATTTTCCAAATATAATAAAAATATTGTCAAAGGTATACTTTTGCATCGAAAAACATTTCAAATCATATTAATCTTAAATATCATGAAACATACATGGCTTTTATTTATGGTTATCTTTAGTTTTTGCGGTATTTGCCGTGCTGCTGCGACTATAAAGGTAGATAAGATTGCTCCGAGCTACTGGTGGGCTGATATGAAGAATCCTGAGTTGCAGATTCTATTATATGGCAACCATATCTCTTCTTCTGAAGTGTCTTTATCTGGTAAAGGGGTTATATTAAAAGAGGTCGTTAAACAAGATAATCCGAATTATTTACTATTGTATATTGATTTGTCTGAAGCTGAAGCGCAAACCTTTAATATTGCATTAAAAGATGGTAAAAAGAAACTTACGATACCTTATGAGCTGAAGCCACGTGTACGTAAAGGAGAAGATGTAAAAGGCTTTACTTCTGAAGATGTCCTTTATTTGATTATGCCTGATCGCTTTGCTAATGGGAATCCAGATAATGATATTGTTGAAGGAATGCTCGAAAATAGAGTAGACCGTAATGACTCTTTTGCTCGGCATGGAGGTGATTTACAAGGCATTGCTGATTATCTGGATTATATTGCAGATTTGGGGGTAACAGCTATTTGGCTGAATCCAACTCAGGAGAACGATATGAAAGAGGGATCGTATCATGGTTATGCCATTACAGATTATTATCAGCTGGATCGTCGTTTAGGAAGTAATGAGGAATTTAAGACATTGGTTGAAAAGGCACATCAGAAAGGGTTGAAGGTTGTGATGGACATGATTTTCAACCATTGTGGTAGTGAAAATTACCTGTTTAAAGATAAACCCTCTAAAGAATGGTTTAATTTTCACTCGGAATATGTGCAGACTTCATTTAAAACAGCTAGCGTAATGGATGTACATGCCAGTGAGTATGAACGTAAGATTGCTACTGATGGATGGTTTACTTCAGTTATGCCTGACTGGAATCAGCGTAATCGTCATGTAGCACGTTATCTTATTCAAAATAGTATCTGGTGGATTGAGTACACTGGCATTAATGGGATTCGTCAGGATACTCATCCGTATGCCGATTTTGATTTTATGAGTGAATGGTGTAAGGAAGTACTTGAAGAGTATCCTTATTTTAATATCGTAGGTGAAACATGGTTAAATAGTAATGTCTTAGTTTCTTATTGGCAGAAGGATAGCAAACTGGCAGCTCCACGAAATTCCAATTTACCGACAGTAATGGATTTTCCTTTACAAAGTTTGATGAACCAAGCTTTTGATGAAGAAACTGGAGAGTGGGGAGGAGGACTGTATAAATTGTACGACTATCTGACACAAGATATCGTATATGCTGATCCGATGAACCTGCTGGTATTCTTCGATAACCATGATACTTCTCGTTTTGCTACAACTGATGAGAAGGCTGATAACTTGACGAGGTATAAACAGACCATAACATTTTTGCTTACTACACGCGGAATACCGCAGATATATTATGGTACAGAGATTTTGATGACTGGTGACAAGGGAAATGGAGATGGAGAATTAAGAAAGGACTTTCCTGGGGGCTGGCAAGAAGATAAAATAAATTGCTTCGTACCAGATGGACGTACAGCATTGCAGAATGAAGCATTCGATTTTACTCGTAAATTGTTGAATTGGCGTAAGGGAAATAAAGTACTTTCTCATGGTACACTAAAACATTATTCTATCAGTCAGGGTACCTATGTTTATCAACGAGTGTATAATGGCAAGTCTGTTGTTGTAATAATGAATGGTACGGATAGTCCGCAGGAATTGAGTTTAAAACCTTATCAGGAGATATTGCCACAGCCGGAAAGCATAGATTTCTTGAGTGGGAAGCATGTGGCTTTGACAGATAAATTATCTCTGAAAGAACGTGAAATTTTGATTCTCTGTTTCTAATGGATTTATATTTATTGCTCCTGTCTTATGAGTCAATTATCTGAAATATAATTAATTAAATGTTTTGTAGATTTGTATTTTTCATATGAAAGAAATAACAAACTGATAACGCATTTAATTTTGCTTATGACCTAAAAAATTATTAATCATAATACCTTATAAAACTATGAATCTAAAAAGAACCTTTGCCTTTGTAGCTATGTGCTACTGTGCGTTTGCATTGAGTGCACAAAATCTGACTTCACCAGATGGTAATTTAAAAATGAACTTTAGTTTAAACAGTAACGGGGCTCCTGTATATGAGCTTTTCTTTAAAGATAAAGCTGTGATAAAGCCTAGTACTCTTGGCCTTGAACTGAAGAGAGAAGATCCAGAAAAGAGAATCGGATTTGAATGGACAGAACGCAAAGATAAGGAACGCGTAGATGAAAAAATGAATCTGATGACTGGATTTAAGATTAAAGATACACGTACTTCTACTTTCGATGAAGTTTGGCGTCCGGTGTGGGGAGAAGAAAGTGAAATCCGTAATCATTACAACGAACTGGAAGTCACACTTGACCAGCCTGAAAATGATCGTTATATCATTATCCGTTTTCGTTTGTTCAATGATGGTTTAGGTTTCCGCTACGAGTTCCCTCAGCAAAAAAATCTGAATTATTTTGTTATCAAAGAAGAGCATACTCAGTTTGCTATGACGGGAGATCATACAGCATTCTGGATTCCGGGAGATTATGATACACAAGAATACGATTACACAACTTCACGCTTATCTGAAATACGTGGAAAGATGAGTGCGGCTGTAACAGAAAATTCTTCACAGTATGTATTCTCACAGACAGGTGTTCAAACAGCATTGATGATGAAGACTGATGATGGGCTTTATATAAACTTGCATGAAGCTGCATTGAAAGATTATTCTTGTATGAGTTTGAACTTGGATGATAAGAATATGATTTTTGAATCATGGCTGACTCCTGATGCAAAGGGAGATAAAGGATATATGCAGACTCCATGTAATTCGCCTTGGCGTACGATTATCGTAAGCGATGATGCCCGTAACATTCTGGCTTCGCGAATTACCTTGAACCTGAATGAACCATGTAAGATAGAAGATACTTCTTGGATTCATCCTGTGAAATATATTGGCGTATGGTGGGATATGATTACCAATAAAGGTACATGGGCATATACAGATGAATTGCCAAGTGTAAAATTGGGACAAACTGATTACTCACAGACTAAGCCAAATGGAAAGCATTCTGCTAATACGGCAAATGTAAAACGTTATATTGATTTTGCTGCTAAACATGGTTTTGATGCTGTACTGGTGGAAGGATGGAATCAAGGATGGGAAGACTGGTTTGGTAAGAGCAAAGATTATGTGTTCGATTTCGTGACTCCTTATCCAGATTTTGATGTAGAAGAAATTCATCGTTATGCGGCAAGTAAAGGTATTGAAATGATGATGCATCATGAAACTTCATCTTCTGTCCGCAATTATGAACGCCATATGGATAAAGCTTATCAATTCATGGTAGATAATGGTTATCATTCTGTAAAGAGTGGTTATGTAGGTGATATTATTCCGAGAGGAGAACATCACTACGGTCAGTGGATGGTTGATCACTATTTGTATGCTGTAAAGAAAGCTGCTGATTATAAAATTATGGTTAATGCTCACGAAGCAGTACGTCCTACAGGACTTTGCCGTACTTATCCTAATCTGATTGGCAATGAATCAGCTCGCGGAACTGAATATGAATCTTTTGGTGGAAACAATGTAAATCATACAACAATTTTGCCGTTTACTCGTCTTATTGGTGGTCCGATGGATTATACTCCGGGAATTTTTGAACCTGATTGCAGTAAGATGAATCCGAATAATAAGTCGCATGCACGTACAACTCTGGCACGTCAGCTGGCTCTTTATGTAACTATGTACAGTCCATTGCAAATGGCTGCTGATGTTCCTGAAAATTATGAACGTTTTATGGATGCTTTCCAATTTATTAAAGATGTAGCTGTTGATTGGGATGAGACAAAATATCTGGAAGCTGAGCCGGGAGAATATATAACAATTGCTCGTCGTGCTAAGAATACTAATGATTGGTATGTGGGCTGTACAGCTGGCTATAACGGTCATGTGTCAAAATTATCATTCGACTTCCTTGATCCGGATAAGAAGTATGAAGCAATTATTTATGCAGATGCTAAAGATGCAAGTTGGGACAAGAATCCTCAAGCATATACCATTACAAAGAAAAAGGTTACCAGCAAGAGCAAAATGACTCTGAAAGCTGGAATTGGAGGTGGTTACGCTATCTCTATTAAAGAGATCAAGTGATATCAGGCATTGTTTTATTGTAATATATCAGAGAGGTTATTTTCCTTCTCTGATATATTATACAATCTTTAAGATAAAAAGATAATTGTTTCCAGTAGGTATTTAATATATAGTTCAATCTGTACGTTTATAGATTGTAGCCAAGAGAATTTTCTTAACTTTAAAATTAATAATATGAACAAGAATCTATTTATTAAACACACAGGAAAGTGTCTACTATTGACGATAGTAGGTATGCTTATTTCCTTCCAAGTATTAGCCCAAAACTTGGCGGTTAAAGGGAGTGTTGTAGACAAAAACGGAGAGGCTATTATCGGAGCTAATATTTTGGTGAAGGGTACAACCAATGGTTCAATTACTGATTTTGATGGTAATTTTACTTTGGAGGCTAAAAAAGGTGATATCTTAGTTTTCTCTTTTATCGGTTATAAAAATCAGGAGCTTCCTGCTGCTGCTAAGATGAAGGTCGTTCTTCATGAAGATACCGAAGTCTTGGATGACGTTATTGTTATTGGTTATGCTACGGGAAGCCAGCGTACTGTTTCTGGTGCAATCCAGCGTGTCGGACGTGAAGATATGAATGCTGGCGTTGTAACGAATCCATTGCAGGCCATAAAGGGTAAAGTGGCTGGTGTAAATATTCAGAAATCTGGTGGTGACCCGACTGCATCAGCTTCTATTCGTGTACGTGGTACAACTTCTTTGTCTGGTGGTAATGATCCATTGGTTATTATTGATGGAGTTTTTGGAGATTTGAGTATGTTGAATGCTATCTCTCCTGCTGATATTGAAAGTTTTACAGTTTTGAAAGATGCTTCAGAAACAGCTCAGTATGGTTCAAGAGGTGCTAGTGGAGTAATTGTAGTTACTACAATTAAAGGTAAAAATGGTGTTAAGACTTTAAGTTATGATGGCAGCTTTGGTGTGGAAACCGTTTATAAGAACTTGGAAATGCTGGATGCCAATACATATCGTCAGGTTGTGGCTGATAGAGGATATGCCAATGCTTTAGATATGGGATATGATACTAATTTTATTGAAGCAATGCAGCAGACAGGTTATACTCAGAATCATCGTCTTTCTTTTGGAGGTGGTACAGAGTCGTCTAATTATCGTGCTTCTATTGGTGTTATTGATCAAAAGGGTATCATTAAGGATAATTATATGCGTAACTATACAGCTAAACTGGATGCTTCGCAAACAATGTTTAATGATAAGGTAAAAATTGAATTTGGAATGTTTGGTTCTAAAGTCGATAAACGTTACTTGAATGATTATCAGAAGACATTCTATTCTGCAGCTGCATTTAATCCTACTTTCCCTGATTTTGCGAATGAAGATGGATCATGGCCGGAGGATCCTAATGCAAATGAAACACAGAATCCTTTGGGACGTTTGACAATAAAGGATATAGAATCAAATAGCTACATTAATACAAATGCGCGTATAACATGGACTGTAATTGACGGATTAAAATTGAGTGCTTTTGGTTCATATACTTATAATGTAAAAGAAAATTCAAAATATACTCCAAACAATATTAAAGCAGGACAAGGACAGAGTGGTATTGCTGAAAAGTCTGATAACAAGAGTGGTGTGTTGTTAGGCAACTTTACTGCAAATTATAAGAAAGCATTTGGAAAGCATTATATTGATATTTTAGGACTTGCTGAGTTACAAGATTATAAATATACTGGTTTTGGTGCTAAATCAAAGCAGTTTGGTACTAACTTCTTCGAGTATAATAATTTAGGCGCAGGTGGAGAAGTTAAATATGGAGATGTCAGCTCATACTCTAATGGTTATTCAATAGCTTCATTTATGGGACGTTTCAATTATAGTTTTGCTGATAAATATATTGCAACTGTAAATATGCGTGCCGATGGTTCTTCTAAATTAGGAGCAAATAATAAATGGGGATTTTTCCCTTCTGCATCATTGGCTTGGGTTTTGAAGGAAGAAAGTTTCTTGAAAGATGTAGATGTTGTTTCCAATTTAAAAATAAGGACTGGTTATGGTCTTACTGGTAATCAGGATGCCATTAGTGCATATAACTCATTGAAGTTGATGAGCCCGACAGGTGTAACTACAGTAAATGGCAAGCCTGTTGTTACATACGGAATCAATCGTAATGATAACCCTGACTTGAAGTGGGAAGTAAAACGCATGTTTGATATTGGTATTGATGCAGGATTTTTCGAGGATCGTTTGACTGGAACATTAGATTATTATTATTCAAAGACTAGCGATTTGTTATATAATTATGCCGTACCTGTTCCTCCTTTTGCATTCAATACTTTGTTGGCTAATTTGGGAGAAATGGAAAATACCGGTATTGAAGTTGCAGTAACAGGTGTTCCTGTAAAAACTAAAGATATGGAGTTGACTATTTCTGCAAACTTCTCATGGCAAAAGAATAAATTGCTGTCTTTGAGTGGCTCTTATATGGGACAATCATTGAGTGCTAAGGAATACATGAATTTGGGAGGAATGAATGGCGCTGGATTTATCGGAGGAAATAATCAGGTTATTTATCAGATGGTAGGACAACCCTTGGGCGTATTCTATTTACCTAAATGTGATGGTCTCATTGATATGAATGGTAATGGTGAGTATACTTATCATATTCTTGACATTGATGGTCAAGAAGGTATAGATCTTTCTGATGGAAAGGACCGCTATGTAGCAGGACAAGCTATGCCGAAGTTCTATTTGGGTGGTAATATTAGTTTCCGTTACAAACAGTTTGATATCCAGACTCAGTTCAGTGGTGCGTTTGGGCATAAAATTTATAATGGAACCTCTTTGTCATACATGAATATGAGCTTATTCCCTACTTACAACGTAATGAAAGGCGCTCCTGAAAAGAATATTCATGACCAGACTGTGACTGACTATTGGTTGGAAAGAGGAGATTATGTACATATTGATTATGTAACATTAGGATGGAATCTGAATACTAAGAATTTAAAGAACATTAATTCGTTAAGATTGACATTCTCTGTAAATAATTTGGCTACTATTACTAATTATTCAGGATTGTCACCAATGATTAATAGCTCTACTGTTGGAAGTGATTTAGGTGTTGATGATAAGCGCTTCTATCCGCTTACACGTACTTACTCACTGGGACTTAGTCTTAACTTTTAAATGAACGTTACTATGAAAAGAAAATTATTATATAGCTTTTTTATTGCTGCTGCAATGAGTTTTAGTGGATGTTCTTCTTTCTTGGAAGAAAATCCTGTTGATCAGATGCCGGAAAGTGAAGCCTATAAAAATCCGGAAATGATTTATTTAAATACAGTTGCTAACCTTTATACAAAGATTGGCGCAGATGCAGGAGGAAGTGGTTTGGCTGGAACAGACAGAGGACTTTATGACTTGAATACATTTTGTGCCGATGATGCTATCCTCCCGACAAGAGGTGGTGACTGGGACGATGGTGGATTGTGGAGAGATCTGTTCACTCATAACTGGGGTGTAAATAATGGACTTATCATATCTACTTGGGACTATCTGTATGGAGTGATTGTACAGTGCAATCAATCTATAGATAAATTGACTGAATTGAAAGAGTTGGATCCAAGCAATGAATATTTTGATATTTATAAGGCTGAAGTCCGGGGAATTCGTGCTATGTATTATTATTATTTATTGGATATGTTTGCACGTGTACCAATTGTTGAATCTTCATTAACTCAGATGAAGGATGTCAAACAGTCAGAACGCAGTGAGGTTTTCAATTTTGTAAAGAAAGAGCTGGAAGAATCTATTCCATTGTTAGCTGACGAAAAAAGTGCTGATCAGGGAGAGTATTATGGGCGTATGACTAAGGCTGCTGCTTACTTCCTTATGGCTAAGTTGGCTTTGAATGCTGAAGTTTATACTGATAACGACTGGACAGACCAATCTCGTCCTGATGGAAAGAATATTAAATTTACAGTGGATGGCACAGAAAAAAATTGCTGGGAAGCTACCGTCGCTTATTGTGATAAAATCAAGGAGTGTGGATATTCTTTAAATCAGGGAACAAATGGATTCCTTTCTAACTTCGTAGTTAATAATGAAGGATCTAAGGAAAATATTTTTGTTATTCCAATGGATCCAACCTTGTATAAAGCTCGTAATATGTATCTGGTACGTTCACGCCATTATGATGTTGGTAAAGCATTAGGATTTGGTAATGGAGGTTGGAACGGATCTGCTGCTACTATTGAAGCAATGAAAGCATTTGGGTACGGAACTGCAACTCCTGATCCTCGTTTGGAATTAACTTATTATACAGGCCGGGTTGTTGTAAACGGGCAAGAAGTTATTAACAGTGAAACTGGAAAACCTTTGGAATATTTACCAATGGCAATCAAGCTTCAATTCGATAAGAGTGATACTAGCATGAAGATGGCTGGAGCACGAATGTATAAGTACGCAGATGATCCGACTGCAACCGAAGATGGACAGTGTCCTCATAACGACTGGGTATTGTTCCGTTATGCAGATGTTGTATTGATGCGTGCTGAGGCTTTGATTCGTAATGGTCAAAGCGGACAGGCTGATTTAGATGAAGTCAGAAATCGTGTTGGAGCACCTCATGCAGATGCTACTTTAAGTAATTTGTTGAAAGAACGTATGTTGGAACTGGCATGGGAAGGATGGAGACGTCAGGATTTGGTTCGTTTTGGTAAGTTTAATGATGCTATAACTGATCGTCCTAAGACAGAAGCTTATTTACAAGTGTTCCCGATTCATGCTAACACTTTGGCTGTCAATCAGAATTTGACACAAAATCCGGGATATTCAAAATAAAGAAAACCTTATAGAATAAAGAAACATATGAAAACATATTTCAAATATATAGCATTGACCTTATTGCTTGCTTTGGGGCTTGTAAGTTGTGAAGATAATGAAAACTGGCGAATTATTCCATATGAACCGGAACCTGAGGCTCCGGTTGATGGGCCTGAACAGTTGTATGTGGTTGGTGCTCACCAAAATTGGGCTCCAGATGCAGCTGTTATAGGAAAACTTTATCCAATAGACGCTATGGGTAATTATGCCGGATATGCTTATTTGAACGGTGAATACAAATGTACTTCACAGCAAAATTGGAGTGGCCCTAATTATGGGGCAGGTTCGACTGAAGGAACATTGTCGACAGCTGAGGATGCTGGTAACCTGACTGCAGAAGAAGGGTATTATTATCTTACTTTTAATATCAAAGAGCTTACATATACAGTTCAGCTTGTAAACTTTGGTGTTATTGGAGATGCTACTCCTGGTGGCTGGAATGAAGATACCGATTTAGTTTATGATCCAGCTGATCTAAAGTTGAAAGTAGATATGACATTGACAGACGGTACGATTAAGTTTCGTGCAAACGATCAGTGGGATGTTCCTAATGGAGATTTTGGTGCAGGAGATAGTGAAGGCAAATTGGCTCCAAAAGGAAATAACATTAGTGTGACGGCTGGTGATTATCAAGTGGTAGTAGATCTTTCGACTCCGGATTATACTTATGAATTGATAACCAAATAATTAAATTAATATTAGGAGTGCGTCGATAGGGCTTTGCCAGATTGTACGCACTCTTTTTTTCTTCTATCTATGAAAAACTATATATTGACTTATATATTGTTAGCACTGGGGTTTATTACTTCATGTAGTGATACCGATTCGAATACTTTGCCTGGTGGTGTAACAGATAATTTGAAAGAAGGCTTTACTTATTTACCGGAAACTCCCGATGCTGACCAGCCTCTCACGATTACATTTAAGGCGTCACCGACTTCTGCTTTATATGGATATGCTGGTGATGTATACTTGCATACAGGAATAGTAAGTGAGGGAGTGTGGCTGTATGTGCCTGCAGATTGGAATGAAAATATTGAAAAGTGTAAGTTTACTAAAAGTCAAACTGAGGCTAATGTATGGACCATTACTCTTTCTCCGTCTATTCGGGAATGGTTTGCTTCCGGTACAACTCCTGTTGAACAATTGGGAATTATCATTCGTAGTGCAGATGGTAGTAAAAAAGGTATTGACAAAGATCAGTTTGTGAATGTTACGGATATGAAATATCATGGATTCGTTCCTGGTAAGGTTCAGGAGAAATCACTTCCTTCAGGGGTGCAGGAAGGAATTAATTTGGATATAGATAATTGTACCGTGACATTAGTTCTGTATGATAAAGCAACTGATGGAAGTCATAAAGACTATGCGTATGTTGTAGGAGATTTTAATGAGTGGACATTGGCTAATGATGAAACATCCCAGATGTATCGTGATGAAGCAACAGGATGCTGGTGGATTACAATTTCTGATTTAGATCCTGCAAAGGAGTATCGTTTTCAGTATTATGTAGGGACTTTAACAGGTGATGTCATGCGACTGGCAGATCCTTATTCTGAAAAGATACTGGATCCGGATAACGATAAATATATTGCAGCATCTACTTATCCGGTTACAGAAAGGCAATATCCTGATAAAGGCATAGGCATCGTGTCTGTTTTTAAGCTACAGCGAGAAGAATATAGCTGGATAAATACAGATTTTAAGATAAAAGATGCTGATAATCTGATGATTTATGAAATGTTGTTACGTGACTTTACAGAAAGTGGTGATTTGAATGGAGCTATACAAAAGTTAGATTACTTACAGGCCTTAGGTATCAATGCCGTTGAGTTGATGCCTGTACAAGAGTTTGATGGGAACAATAGCTGGGGGTATAATCCTTGTTTTTTCTTTGCATTGGATAAGGCTTATGGTACAAAAGAAATGTATAAACGTTTCATTGATGAATGTCATTCTAGGGGAATAGCTGTTTTGTTTGATGTCGTTTACAATCATGCCACGGGAAATATGCCATATGCAAGACTATATTGGAACAATTCCAAAGGATGTCCTGCGGCCAATAATCCATGGTTTAACGAAGCAGCACCACATCCATTTAGTGTTTTCAATGATTTTAATCACGAGTCAGAGTTAACACGTCGTTTTGTAAAGCGCAATCTTAAATTTCTTTTGGATGAATATAAAATAGATGGATTCCGTTTCGATTTAACAAAGGGATTTACAAATAAGACAAGTAATGAAGGTACTTCCGGAAATTATGATGCTAGTCGTGTAGCCATTTTAAAGGATTATTATCTGGCTATTAAAGAAGTCAATCCAGACGCTATTATGATTTGCGAACATTTGGCAGGTATTGAGGAGGAAAGCGAATTGTCACAAATAGGAATGAAGTTATGGCGTAATATGAATAATGCTTATTGTCAGTCTGCAATGGGATGGAGTGAAGGAAGTGGTTTTACTGGACTTACTACCTTTAATACGACTATGAAAGAAGGTGGATGGGTTGGTTACATGGAAAGTCATGACGAAGAGCGGTGTGCTTATAAACAAACCCAATGGGGAAATGGATTATTACAAACCGATTTGTCTGTACAGATGCAACAACTAGAGGCAAATGCTGCTTTCTTCTTTATGGTATCAGGACCTAAAATGATCTGGCAATTCGGAGAATTGGGATATGATATTTCGAGAGATGCTAACCAGCAAGGAGAAGTTATTTCTGGTGAAGATCACAAGACAGATCCTAAGCCTGTTTTATGGTCTTATAAAGATATACCAGAAAGAAATGAATTATATACCACTTATAGTCGGTTGTTAGCATTGCGTAAGGCATGTCCTGATGTCTTTGGCCAAAATGCCTTTAAGGAATGGAGGGTTTCTGATAATGATTGGAATGACGGACGCTATATCCGTTTGGAAACTGTTGATGGTAAACAACTTGTTGTCGTAGGTAACTTTACTGACCGACCTGTTGATATGCAGTATGTATTCCCTGTAACGGGAGAATGGTATAACTTCTGTAAAGAAGGAATGCCAGAAATCATTACGGCTACACATTTGGAGGTTCCAGCACACAGTTTTGGCTTATATACGAATTTCTCTATTCCTGTAAAATAGTGCAAGAAAGGGAACATATCGTTTACGGCTTTAAAGGTATGTTCCCTTTTATTGTGTGTATATTGTTATCTTGCTTGACTTCTAAATTCTTTGGGTGACATTCCTGTATTTTTCTTGAAAAAGCGACTTAAGTATGACTGATCGGGGAAGTTGAAATGCTGTGCTATTTCGGTAACCGATAAATGTGGGTCATCCAATAACACTTTGATTTCGGCTGTTAATTGCTCATCGATCAACTGTTTGGGAGTTCTTCCGTTTACATATAAAGCAATAATCTCATTCAAATATCGTGATGTGATACATAGCTTGTCGGCATAAAAAGCTACCTGATGCTCTCGTGTACTATATTCTCTTACAAGTTGCAGAAACTGATAATAGAGAATCTGTTTGCGACTGTATTGTTTTTTCACAGCCAGTTTTTCCTGAATAGTATTGAATAACCACATCAATAGACTTTGTAGAAAGTTATATTCCTGCTGTTGGCGGAATTGAGGTGTATTGTCCATGAATTGCATTTGTGCCATGTCCATCCATAAATTTATTTCTTTCCATGTCTTTTGGCTTCGTTCGTCCTCTGTATGATGATAACAGGGATGTTCATGTGTATAATTATAATAGGGAGTATCAATTGGTAGTACTGCTTTTAGAAAAACCTCTTGTGGAAACATCAGAATACGTGCTTTAAAGTCGTACGATGATTGTACCACTTGTATCAGGCTGCCAGTCAGAAAGATTAACTCAGTCTGTTCTTCGAATATATATTGTTGTACACCAGTCGAAATAAGCGCTTGTCCGTGTGTACATATTAAATAGATACCACATTTAAAGTGACATGGCTTTTGTTTGAGCTGGGCCAGATCAGTTTCTTCGTATAAAATATATCGTGTGTCTGACGGTAATGAATATGGCATGAATGACTTCTGTTTTATACCGCAAATATACTTATATTCTCTGATGAAATATACATATGTTCCTAAAATGAAATGTTTTGTACTTTTAAAGAAATAAATCGTTCTGTGAGAATGGCGTAATTTTGCAGTCGAAAAAATGAAGGTAAAAAAGATGATAACGACGAAGAAACAAGATTCAAAGCTATTTATACTGATATTTTTAGGCATGTTAAGTGCATTTGGTCCTTTTGTTATGGATATGTATCTGCCTACATTGCCTGCTATGTCCGATTATTTTCATACAACTTCCTCTATGGTTCAGCTGGGACTTACTTCCAGTATGGTAGGACTAGCTATTGGTCAATTGATTTTTGGTCCGTTAAGTGATAAATATGGTCGTCAACGTCCATTGATAATTGCTTTATTCTTGTTTCTGTTTTCTACAGTCGGATGTATTTTTTCGCAAAATATCATGCAGTTTGTGGTATTGCGTTTTGTACAGGGAGTAGCTGGAGCTGGTGGCGTAGTTCTTTCTCGTTCGATAGCTACTGATAAATATTCAGCACGTGAATTGGCTACTATGTTAGCTATAATCGGAGCTATTAATGGTATTGCTACGGTAGCTGCTCCGATAGCAGGAGGAGTATTGGCAGAGGGTGCAGGATGGCATGGCATCTTTTGGTTTTTATTTTTGTTGGGAGGCGTATTGCTGTGCTGTAGTTTTCGTATGCAAGAATCGTTACCTGCACATCGCCGCCCGGAAGTGAATTGGAAAGGTATATGCCGAAATTTTGGTACAGTATTGAGTAACCGCCGATATTTATTTTATATTCTGCAATATGGCTTTACGATGGGAGTACTTTTTGTAAATATTGCTTCAGCTCCTTTTATTATGCAGCAGCACTATGGATTATCTCCTATGATGTTCAGCTTGTGTTTTGGAATCAATGCTATCGCTATGGTTATTTCTTCTACTATATCAGTTAAGCTTCCTACTATGGAACATGCTTTGCATATCGGTAGTAATGGCATGCTGGTCGTTTCTGCTTGTCTGCTTGTTTGTCTTTCACTGAATTGTAACTTTTGGATATATGAAATATTGATTTTCTGTTTACTTGCTATGGTGGGTATGAGTTATACTGCATCAAATGCTTTGGCAATGGATTGCGAACGCAGATATACTGGTATTGCTTCTGCTCTGTTGGGAGCTATTGGTTTTCTGTTTGGTGGATTAGTCCCTCCTTTAGTAGGTTTAGGCGATATGATGTACACGGCAGGAGTGCTGTTCCTGGCTGGAGCTGTCTGTGCATATCTCTGCGCAAGATATGCGATGCCAGTTCGAGAGGGTGAAAAAAATCTGTTGTATCGCATATGTTATGTTATGATTCATTTACCCTATACTATTATAAATAGAAAACGTGGATAAAATATTTAAAGCTTGTTCCGACTCCGAAATTCTTTGGGTGACATACCTGTGTTCTTTTTGAAAAAGCGGCTCATATTGGCTGGCTCTTGAAAATTGAATAGCTGAGCTATTTCCATTATAGACAGACTAGGATTACTTAATTGTACTTTTAACTCGGCTGTGAGCTGTTCGTCTATAAGCTGTTTGGGTGTACGTCCATTAGAGTATTGAATAACGACTTCGTTCAGGTAACGCGGTGTAATACAAAGTTGGTTAGCGTAATAGTTTATTTGATGTTCCTGAGTACTATGCTCTCGTAATAAGACCATAAAACGGTGATACAATATTTGTTTTCTACTATACTTGTTATGTATGGAGAGATATTGTTGTGGAATCGTATTGAATATCCACATAAACAAACTTTGTAGAAAATTTTGTTCTAGTTGCTCCCGAAAATATTTGGCAGGGTGACTGAAAAGAAGTTCTGCCATATCCATCCATTGATTTACTCGTTTCCAGCTTGCTAAACTTGTATCGTTTGCTGCATGGTTAAAGTAAGGCGCTTCACTCATGTAGTTAAAGTAAGAAGTGTCAATAGGTAAGGCTGCTTTTAGAAAAATATTTTTAGGAAATAGCAACATTCTTACCTTAAAGTCAGGAGAAGGTTTGATGACTTCGATAAGACTTCCTGCTAGAAAAATCAGTTCCGATGTTTTACAGAAATCATATTGTTCTACTCCTGTAGAAATAATACTTCTGCCGCTTATGCAAAGCAGTTGTATGCCACACTCAAACCGAAAGGGGCGTTTTGTGAGTGAAGATAGATCGGTTTCTTCATATCGCATAATCGATGTATCAGAAGGAAAAGAAGATATCATGATAGTGTTCTGTTTATGTAGGCAAATGTAGTAATTTGTTGGTGAAAAAACTGCCTTTGTTCCTAAATTGATAGGTTTTGTGCTGTAAAACGCTGATATGTATGTTGAAAAGTTCTTTATTTTTGCAGCGGTAAAAAATAGAGTAAAATGAAAGGCAAAAAGAATTCAAAAGTATTTATACTAGTGTTTTTAGGTATGCTTACAGCATTTGGACCATTTGTTACGGATATGTATCTGCCTACTTTACCAGCTATGTCTGAATATTTCCATACAACTTCTTCGATGGTACAGTTAGGTCTTACGGCAAGTATGATTGGACTTGCTGCTGGACAGTTGCTTTTCGGACCATTAAGCGATAAATATGGTCGTCGGTTGCCACTTATTATATCAATGATTTTGTTTGCTGTTGCTACTATTGGATGTATATATTCTTATACTATAATGCAGTTTGTTGGTTGGCGCTTGATACAAGGTATAGCCGGAGCAGGAGGTATTGTTATTTCACGTTCAGTTGCAGCTGACAAATACTCTGGACGTGAGTTGGCAAAGATGCTTGCCTTGATTGGTGCCATTAATGGGGTAGCCCCTGTAGCAGCACCTATGGGAGGAGGATTTCTAGCTGGAAGTGTGGGTTGGACTGGTATTTTCTGGTGCCTTTTTGTATTAGGGATAATATTGCTTTTGGGTAGTATACACTTTGAAGAGTCGCTTCCGGTTGAGGATAGAAAAGAGAAAAGTTGGAGGTCTGTTTTTCGTAGCTTCATCGATGTTCTTCGCAATTCTAGTTATGTGTGCTATACGTTACAGTTTGGTTTTGCACAAGGAGTATTGTTTGCTAACATAGCTTCGGCACCGTTTATTATGCAACAACATTACGGATTTTCTCCGTTGATGTTTAGTATATGTTTTGGTATCAATGCCATATTCATTGTTATATCAGCAGCTTCGGCTATCAAGTTTCGTCGGCTGGAACAGGCTTTGCATTATGGTAGCACTGGAATGGTCGTCGTTTCTGCATTGCTTTTAGTAGCGTTAGTTTTAGATTGCAATTTTTGGATATATGAATTATTGTTGATTGGTCTTTTGTCAATGCTTGGACTTACTTTTACAGCTTCCAATACATTGGCCATGGATTGCGAACACAATAATGCAGGAATGGCATCGGCATTATTGGGAGCTTTAGGATTTGCTTTTGGAGGAATTGTTTCACCATTGGTAGGTCTTGGTAATATAATGGTTTCTACAGGAATAATTTTTCTTATGGGTTCTATCTGCTCATATGTCTGTACGCGTTATGCTTTGCATAGAAATCTTAAAACAGTATGTCAACGTTCGTAAAAGATATACTTGGAGGGTATAAAAATATCAAAATGTTGAGTGTGGAGAGAAAAAACGAGAGAAATATTTGGAAGATTAGAAAGATGTTCATATCTTTGCACCGCAATTAAGGAAAAACATATTCCTGATAGTAGTTGCCCAGATGGCGGAATCGGTAGACGCGCTGGTCTCAAACACCAGTGGAGTAACATCCATCCCGGTTCGACCCCGGGTCTGGGTACGAATAAACTCTGATAATCGCCTGATTATCAGGGTTTTCTGCTTTTATAGGGCGTACTAAATGTGTACTGAATGACGAATACAAAGAAAAGGTGTACTTTTATAATTTTTCTCCCTGTATCTTTATAATTTCTTAACTCTTATCCTGTCTTTTCTTCCTTATTATTGCCGATGTTTTCGGGAAAAGTGAGATTCTTACCTTATATTTGTAGTAAGAACGTTTAAAGGCACACGATTATGGAAAATCATATAGAAACCAATTTCAGAGAAATACAGAAGATATTAGATAGTTGTATAGCGCATGACTATAAAACTAAAGTAGATGCACTATTTTTAAAACGTGAGTATTTGACGCAAGCCCAGCTAAAGGATTATTTGCGGCAAGAAATTTTTCGTGTGACCGAGGATATTGTAGCTATTCAACAAAAATATCGTGTACTGCAATATATTGTACTGGATATGGATATTCCCGATTTTTTATGGGAAAGCAGTTTCTTTGAGGATTTGAACTCTGATGAAAAAAGAAAGTATATTAGTTTCCGGTGTTCTGATTTCGATATGGATGCATATTTACGTGAGCCATTCTGTTATGATGAACAGCTTCCTTACTTTTCCATCATTATTAATTTTGTCGTACTTTCTAAGTATTTGAACCATCTTCAAGAACAGGAAAGCGAATACTATATAGATACAGTTGCCATCCAAGCACAAGAACAGACCTTGCCAAAAGAAAAAGAAGCGAGTACGGAAAATAAACCAGTTAAGATTGTAGGTAAAAGTAATCCTTTTAAATCCGTACTTACCCAAAAGGAAATCAGTCTGCTTACTGACTGTATCAATGAAGCTCATGTTTTTACTACCACAATAAATGCAAGAATACTTACCGATTTTTTCAACTGTAAACTTGACGGTGTTCTGAAAGTTAATAATACACGTTTGTTTGCCTACCTTATGATGCAGCTTGGCTGCTATAATTATATTGTTTATGAATGGCAGTCTGTCATAGCAAACAATAAACTGATACTGGGAAAGATAAAAGGAGAACCGCTTACACGTACTGACCTGTCGAGTGCGACAGACCAAGCAAAAAACATCTATCCGAAAGGATATGAAATCATAGACAAATACATCGAACAACTGAAAAAAGGTTGAGCATAGATTGAACGCTCAAACAAAGGTCAATTAGATTTCATTTTCAAGCTCTTAACTTTGCCCCCGTTAACAAAAAAAACGAGGGTGCGCACCTTCATATTGTTTCACCTAAATTCCTAAACAATATGGAAAGAGATTTAGAGTTAAGAGTTTCCGAACTCGAAAAGATGTTGTTCCTTTCAAAGAACGTGCTTAGCTTCGATGAAGCGAGCAGGTTCTTGAACCTTTCTAAAAGTTACCTGTACAAGCTGACTTCGGGTAACTTGATACCCCATTACAAGCCGCAGGGCAAAATGCTTTATTTTGAGAAAGCGGAGTTGGAAGCATGGTTACGTCAGAACCCGGTCAAGACGCAGGCGCAGATAGAGCAGGAAGCGCAGAAGTATATCCTTAACCGTCCTCTAAAGAAATAACGGCTATGGAAAATAGAAAAGCGACAGAAGCCGGGCAGGACATCACCATGCAGAAAGAGGATTTCGCAGCCCTTTGGAAAACCATTCATCTAAAGGTGACGGACACTTACGAAGTGCCGCCCGAAATACTCTGGGTGAACGGCTCTACCATTGGCACGCTGGGTAATTTCAGTGCATCCACGGGTAAAGCCAAGAGCAAAAAGACATTCAACATTTCCGCTATCGTTGCGGCAGCGTTGAAGAATGACGAGGTACTGAAGTATTCGGCATACCTGCCACCGAACAAGCGGAAAATCCTCTATGTAGATACCGAGCAGAGCAAATACCATTGCCATAAGGTCATGGAGCGTATTTTGCGCCTTGCCGGATTGCCTACCGACAAGGACAGGGACGATTTTGTTTTCATCGTGCTAAGGGAGCAGACCCCCGACAAGCGGAAACAGATTATCGGCTATATGCTTGAAAATATGCCCGATGTGGGGTTACTCATCATTGACGGAATCCGTGACTTGATGTATGACATCAACAGCCCCAGCGAATCAACCGACCTAATCAACCTCTTGATGCGCTGGTCAAGCGGATATAACCTGCATATCCATACCGTACTGCATTTGAACAAGGGGGATGACAACACAAGGGGGCATATCGGTACGGAACTGAACAACAAGGCTGAAACCGTCCTGCAAATCACGAAAAGCCAGCAGGACGGCAACATAAGCGAGGTAAAGGCGATGCACATACGTGACCGGGAGTTTGACCCGTTCGCATTCCGTATCAATGACAACGCTTTGCCCGAAATCGTGGACGGTTATGTATTCCAACAACCTAAGCAGGACAGGAACTTTCCGCTTACGGAACTGACCGAACAGCAACACCGGGAAGCGTTGGAGAACGGTTTCGGCAAGCAGGTGGTACAAGGCTATTCCAATGTCATAGCGGCATTGAAACAGGGTTATGCGAGTATCGGTTACGAGCGTGGACGCAATGTCCTTGTGTCACTTAACAAGTTCCTTGTGAACAAGCGCATGATTGTGAAAGAGGGCAAGGGCTACCGCTATAATCCCGATTTCCATTATTAAAAGTCAGTTTGGTTTAGTCCGGGTGTATATACAAGAGGAATGGACTTACTATTTCCCAGTATCGAAACAAGCAGGTTTAGTATGGTACGGGTATATATATAACGGACTAAACAGGACTGGCGCACTTTTCAACTATTTTTTAATCCCCAAAAAAGAAAATGTTATGAATATCGAAGATGTGAAACAAATACCCATCGCAGACTATCTGCACAGTTTAGGCTACTCTCCTGTCAAGCAGCAGGGCAACGGCTTATGGTACAAATCACCGTTAAGGGAGGAACACGAACCGTCTTTCAAGGTGAATACTGACCGCAACCTTTGGTATGACTTTGGCGCAGGCAAGGGCGGCAACATCATCGCATTGGCAAAGGAACTCTATTGCTCCGACAGCCTGCCATACCTTTTAAACCGGATAGCGGAACAGACACCGCACGTCCGCCCGGTCAGTTTTTCTTTTCCCCAGCGTAGGACAGAACCGAGTTTCCAACATTTGGAAGTCCGTGACCTTACCCATCCGGCATTGCTCCGTTACTTGCAGGGACGGGGTATCAATGTCGAGCTGGCAAAAAGAGAATGTAAGGAACTCCATTTTACCAATAACGGCAGACCGTTCTTTGCTATCGGTTTCCCGAACATGGCAGGAGGTTACGAGGTTCGCAATTCCTTTTTCAAAGGCTGCATCGCCCCGAAAGACATCACCCATATACGGCAGCAGGGAGAGCCGAGAGAGAAGTGTTTGGTATTCGAGGGTTTTATGGACTATCTTTCTTTCCTCACGCTCCGGATGAAGAACTGCCCGACCATGCCCGACCTTGACAGGCAGGATTATGTCATACTCAACTCTACTGTCAATGTGCCGAAAGCCATTGACGTGCTGTACCCGTATGAACGCATCCACTGTATGCTTGACAATGACGAGACGGGGTATAAGGCGACACAGGCTATTACGTTGGAATATACCTACCGTGTGCGTGACTTCTCGGATAATTACAGGGGTTATTCGGACTTGAACGATTACCTGTGCGGCAGGAAGCAGGAACAGAAGAACAGCACCAGCCAAGCGCAGGAGATAAAGCAGGAAACCGGACAACGTGCCGCCCCAAGACAGAAAAGGGGCAGGGGCATTTAGTCCGGCAGGATTGCCAGCGGCAGGCGGTTTGATTTGGAGAGCAAGGTTATGTTTCGGTAAACCGAAACTACCTTGCTTTGCTCACCGCAAAGAAAATTTCTCCCGTTGGTCGCAATTTTTAAGACACCATTTAAACGTAAAAACCTATGACGAATGTAAAGGATAAGCCGGGGGGACGTCCGGCAAAGAAACGGATAGAGAAGCAGCAACGGGTAGTCAGCACGAAGCTGACCGAGTTGCAGTATTACGTCATCAGGAAGCGAGCCGGGGAAGCCGGGCTGCGTGTCAGTGAGTATGTCCGGCAGGCGGTTGTTTCGGCAGAGGTCATACCCCGGCTGAACAGGCAGGATGCGGACACCATTCGCAAGCTGGCAGGGGAAGCCAACAACATCAACCAGTTGGCGCATCGGGCAAATGCCGGAGGTTTCGCACTGGTGGCGGTGGAATTGGTGAAACTCAAAAACAGGATTGTCGAAATTATAAACCAGTTGTCGGATGATTGGAAAAATAAAAAAGGGAAGCGGGTTTAAGGGTTGCGTGAACTATGTGTTGGGCAAGGAACAAGCGGCTTTGCTCCATGCGGACGGGGTACTGACAGAAAGCCGGGGAGATATAATCCGCAGCTTCTGTATGCAGACCGGGATGAATCCCGACTTGAAAAAGCCAGTCGGACATATTGCGTTGAGCTATTCGGCAGTAGATGCACCCAAATTGACAGACGAGAAGATGATACAGCTTGCGCAGGAATATATGCGTGAAATGAAAATCACCGATACACAGTATATCATCGTGCGCCATCAAGACCGGGAGCATCCACATGTGCATATCGTATTCAACCGTATTGACAACAACGGCAAAACCATTTCGGACAAGAATGATATGTACCGTAACGAGCAGGTATGCAAGAAGCTGAAAGCCAAGCACGGGCTTTATTTCGCTGGTGGAAAAGAACAGGTGAAGCAGCACCGCTTGAAAGAGCCGGACAAATCGAAATACGAGATTTACAACGCTGTAAAGAATGAAATCGGGAAATCCCGAAACTGGCAGCAGTTACAGGAGCGGTTAGCGGAAAAGGGTATCACTATTCGGTTCAAGTACAAGGGGCAGACAGGCGAGATACAAGGCGTTTCCTTTTCCAAAGGCGAATACACGTTCAAGGGTTCGGAGATAGACCGTAATTTCAGTTTCTCCAAACTGGATAAGTGTTTTGGGGATGTAGGGCAGACGACAGTCGGAAGCAATAAGCAGACGGTTACCGCACCTGTTCAGAAATCAGTATCGGCACCCGACAAAGCGGATAATTCTTTTATTGTAGGTTTAGGCGGTTTGTTTTCCGGTTTGTCAGCCCCGGCTGATGAAATGCCCGATGATTCCTTTTTGAGGAAGAAGAAGAAAAAGAAAAAACAACTTAAATTGTAAATACATGGAGGAAAATTTGATTTTAGAGGGGCTTCTCTCAATGGTTACTGAACTGAAAGAGAAGCAGGAAGCACAGGTAACGCCAGCCAGTCGGGAGGAAACTCTTGAAAGGCTGAACGCAATCGAACAGGCATTGTCGGAACTACACAGCAACCCTGCTGTTCCCGAAAAGGATTTGCAGGCTATCCGAAGCCAGCTTGACGAGATAAGGAACAGGATGCAAGGTCAGCAGAAACATATCGAGGACACTAAGAAAATAGTATTGGAAACCTACCGTTGTTTCAAGGTAATGATTGACGCTTTGGGCTCTTGCAAGACGGACAAAGAGGAAGTTACGCCCTTACCGCTCTATCAACAGATTTACAACAAAGTAGCTTCTTGGATTCGTCCGGGATTGTTTCTTTTTTCGGCAGTGCTGATTATCTGTTCCGCTTCCATATTCTTGAATGTCCGTTTGGCTGAACGTATGCAGCAGTTGCAGGACAACGATATGAAATACCGCTATTTGCTGATGCAAGGACAGGCAGACGGGGAAACTTTTGATATACTGGAAAACAAGTTCAAGTGGCAACGGGATAACGGTTTTATCCGAAGTCTGACCGATTCAGTGATGGATTTTGAATACCGCATCCAAAAGCAGGCGGAAACACTGGAACGTGCAAGGCTGTTGAACGAGCAAGCCGAACAGCTAAAGAAAGAAGCCGATAAGCTGGGCAAGCCATAAACAGGGAAAGCCGGAACGGATGAAGCACATTCACCGTTCCAACTTTTCAGATTCACTTCTTTTTCTTCGTACAGTGTTCTTTCTCGAACTGGCGTAGCGTGGTAATGCTGAACCTTTCCTTGATGAACTCCCGGACATCGGAAGCCTTGTAATACACTTTTCCGCTGATTGTGAAGTACGGCAGCGCACCGATAGCCCGGTAGCGTTGCAGGGTTTTGATACTTACTTTGAACAGCAGGCACAAGTCCTGATTATCCAATAGGTTGTCATCTTCGGGCAGTACCCTGTCTGCATTGCGTAGTACCCGTACATCCTTGCAGAGTTCTTCCAGTTTGGCGTACAGCTTCTGCATCCATTCACCAAATTCGTCATTCTCTATATACATAATTGCTTCATGTTTCAGATTATACATTCTTGTTTGTCAATCGATTGATGAAGCAAAGTTCTAAAAACGGATGCAAAGAAATTACAGGGGAACTAATGGAATCCTCTATAAATAAATCATAAGTTGTTGATTATCTGTATCCTTTCTTGTCATGTTCTTTTTTGATTAGGTCTGCCAGTCCATTAAGAAATTCAGTAAGTTTGCCCGGCTTCCGTTTTATCACGTCCTCATGCTTTTGGTGGCAGTCGCTTATTCTGATGTTGAAAAGCCATTCAAAGGCTTTCGCCAAGTCCACCAAATAAGCAGGTTTACCGTTCTGATAAACGATGTCTTTGGAGAGGAACAGACCGCTTACCATTTCCATGATGTTGATAAGGGTTGTTTTATCAGCGAGATAGAGAGGGGAAATGTTTTGTCTTTCAAGCCGTTGTTTGAGTTGTTCCGGATACTTGATGCGCCATTCGATAAGGCGTATTTCAGTGTTCAAAAGTCCTATTGCTTCATCAATAAGATGCAAATAGGGCATTTTTTTCTTGCTCAAACCGTACACGGTACGATTTAAGACGGTACAAGCCAAAAGAAAAATAACGTAGTAATATGCTGTAATTCTGCTCGTTGATACTGAAATTGGTGACATGAATAGCTAATTCTTCAATAGCTTCTGTCAGTTCGGATGCAGAAACTTTACGCTGTGAGTATTCCGACAATAACCGGAAAAACCTCTGATTAAAAATCATATCCATCTGAGATTATTTACAATCGTCTAAATATAAGGTAGTTTTACAATAAAATTAGTTTTTATTTCTGTTATAAGTACCTCTTTGTCATATAAAGAATATTGTTTCCTTAAGTTGTTCAATCCCATACCATTTTTTGTCACATAGCTACGTAGCTGTATATTGTTGGAAACTGTTACTCCACCCTTATTTATAGTTATATAAATAATTAATGGTGATTTAGAAGTACTTATATTGTGTTTTAAAGCGTTTTCTACCAACATCTGTAAACTTGCCGGAATAATAGCTTTATCTTGATGTTTCTTATCATTTTCAATGAAAACCTGTAATGTATCCCCAAAACGTATCTGTTCTAAATATAAATAAGAATCGACAAATTGTAATTCTTCTTGTAACGTTACTGTTGGTCGGTCATGTGTAGTCAGCAGATACCGATAAACATTGGATAATTTTTTAGTAAATAGATTTGTTTTTTCAGCATCTTGATATGCAAGAGAAGAAAGAACATTTAGACTATTAAATAGGAAATGAGGGTTTATTTGATTTTTTAATGCTTCAAACTGATAGATAGCTTTTTCTTTCTCAATGATATTTAATTTGTTTTCATTTTCAATCTGCCGCTTATTGTAAAAGAATAATTCAATAAATAAAACAATAATACTATTCCATAAAATCATTGGTAATACTTGATATAGTATATCAAATTTACCGGGAAAAATAAGAAGTAAAACATAATTTACAACTATGGATAACGTACCTATTAATAATGCCGTTAATATGAAATCAATGATAACAGAGTGGGAAGCACTGTATTTAGAATTGTTTTTTTGAAGAATGCTGATAACCTTATAATCAATAGCCCCAATTATTAGGCATATAGGCATATTTAGAAAGAAATTAGACAAAATATTTTCTATTTTATAAGAGCTACTATTTGCTAATAATGAAAATGTAGAAATACATAGAAATAGTGATATTGCTATAAGTGATATGAATAATATTATCGACTTTCTTTTTCCCATAAACTGTGATATTATAATAATTATCAATACAAAAGATAAAGTTAAATTTTCATGTCTATAATTACGACTTAACATCATCAATCCAGTTTAAAAAATCACTAACACGGTTACGACTAACTAAAACTTCATGGGGACATTCCGGCAGGAAGTATAGTTTCAGTCGGCTTCCAAAATATTTTGAACTTTTTTGTATAGACTTGATATTGGCAATACAATTTCTTGAAACACGGAAAAACATATTTCTATCCAACATACATTCTAACTGTTCCAATGAATAGTTTATTATATATCTACGATTAGAAAACAGATGTAAATAGATGTATTTTTCTTCACTGTAGAAAAAGGCTATATCAGCAGTTTCAACATATTGGAAAGAGTCACCAATTTGTATCAAAAAACGATTCTTCTTGTTGTTAGATAAATATGTTTCTTCCAATTTTTTATATTCGGGCATTGTACAATTCAAATAGTTCCTTCGTTCAAATTTGCATAATGCCGCATCCAGTTCTTTTTCATCAATAGGTTTTAATAAATAGTCTATACTATTCACTTTAAAAGCCTTTAATGCGTATTCATCATAAGCTGTCGTAAAAATGACAGGAATTTCTATAGGACATTGTTCAAATATCTCAAAGCTAATTCCATCCGATAATCGTATATCAACAATCATCAAATCAATATTTCCCTGTTTTAGAAATCCGACTGCCTGCTCCACACTCTCTGCCCAGCCAATCATTTGATAATCGGCTCTTAGTGCCTGCATCATACGCTTTATTTCTTCATAAGCAAAACGCTCATCTTCTACTAACAAATATTTCATCATATCTATTTTTCCCTTGTTGAACTATACTATCCTCAAAAATACAATATATTGGGATTACTATTTAAGTTCTTCTGCATAAATATCTATAATTTTAAGCATTGCTACAATTTCATGTGCTGTAAGTCCAGTACATTCAATTCTTAAAATTTTTTCCCAATCTTCAAAATCCACATTCCAATGGCTTATTCGTGAACATTTATTCAAAATACTTCCGATTCGTTTTAAATCTGTCTTTTTGGATATGGACGTTCTAAATATGAACAGTAGATTATCCATAGTTAAAAACCATAACGAAAGCCAGCCATTACATGAAAGGCTCTATCGAAATTCCACTTTTCATTATTTCCCTTGAAGCTATTGGCAAAACCTTTCCAGCTTCTATCTGCGATTTTTACACTATGATAAATATCTGCTCCTATACCTAAATATATAAAAGATTTCTCCTTTATCTTAAACTCTGGACGTAAATAAGACCTTAATCGTGTTGAACCATAAATTTTAGACTCTCCGTCTTTCTTTATTACAGAGGATATTCCATCCATATCGTATGGCACTAAACTTAATTTAAACCTGTCTGTCAAAATTCTTGTTACAGACACTTTTAAACGGTTGGCTACCTCTACATCAATTTCGTATTTTCCTGTTGTTTTCCACTTCAAAAAAGTCATAGGCATAATAATGGGTGCACCGTATGAATTTGTTAAACCTGCTCCAATGCCAATATCTAAATTATCTCTTATTTTATATGCAAAAATTACTGCACCATTAGCTAAAATACTTTTGAATGATACATGGTTAGGTGAAGAATATACGCCAGCCCCAAGTGAAGCAATCAAATATCATTTATCGGAAATAGGACGTCGATGTGAAATATTAAAACTACAGTTAAGGATATTCTTAGGGTTTATATCCAGAGCTTCATCTTTATTATTCAAAACAGAATATACGCAGTTTATAGTGGCAGACCACGCTACTACTTGTCCTTTTTCATTCCTTTTCACAGAAAGAGGTAGCGTATATCTTCCTGAAATTTGAAATAAATCGCCTGAACCATGCTTTTTATCATCTTTATCCAATAAGTTTCTCTGTGGCGTATATCCTGTTTCTATAAAGCCTTGTGCTGAAAGATTGTGAGGGATAACGGTACACAATAACAATATCAGTTGTAATTTTGATACTGATAGTAATAATTTTCTCTTGCTTAAATTGAATGAAACCATACTTTAACTATTAAAATGTTTGTGCAAAAATAAGTATGGGTAAATTATAGAACAATGTAATTCAGATGAGTCGCAGAATAAGCAGGATGAAGTTTAGAATCAAACGGATGAAATGCAAAGATTTGTTTCGATTGGCAAAGTTTAGTTTGTGTTACTTTATATATCCAAGCTGAACTAAACTTATTTGTATAAAAAGCAAAACTGGCGAAAGAAAAAGCCTGTTTCTCTTTTCTCCAGTTTTGTTTTTGACATACTTTGTATTTTAATAGCTTGAGGAAGAAATGAACTCTTTTATTTCTTCTTCTGTTGGAAGTTCTATCCTATACTTCTGTACAAAGATATTTGGGTCTAATCCGGCAGTGGCATACTTTACTAATGTATCTCCCTTTTCAGTGCAAAGCAGAATACCGATAGGTGGATTATCATCCGGCTGCATCACTTCCGCTTTGAAATAGTTCAGATACATATTTAGTTGCGAAGCATACTCATGGTGGAACTTGTCTATCTTCAATTCTACAATAACATGACATTTCAAAATACGATGATAGAACACAAGGTCGGCAAAGAAATAATCTTCATCAATCAAGATGCGTTTTTGCCGGGCTTCAAAGCAGAAGCCATGTCCCATTTCCAATAGGAAGCGTTGCAAGTTGTCAAGAATGGATTGTTCCAAATCGTTTTCCGTCACTAATGCACGTTCATTCAACCCTAAGAACTCCAAAGTAACAGGTGTATTGATAACATCTTTAGGTTGTAATAAGGTTGCTTGTTGCTGGACTAAAGCGGAGAGGGCTTCTTTGTTTTTGGATAGTCCGCTACGTTCGTAATATAAAGATGCGATTTGTCGCTCCAACTCCTTTACAGACCAGCAGCCACGAATGGTTTCCATTTCATAGAAAGCACGTTTTACCGGATTCTCAATTCCCGATATAGTGTTTAAATGGGTGGAAGATAATCTATTGAATAATCTATCAGCCGGAATCATCCATGTTTCGGTTTGTGGGTATTCTGTTGATAGTTTCCAAATGCCATTTTCAGATTCGGCGGTCACCAACCGCCGAATTGGTTCAGTGAATTCAGCGGTCAATGACTGCCGAATTTGAATTTGTGATGCAATGTATTGTGTAACAGGTTCTTTTAGTTGTGGATAAACGAGGTACAGCCGCCTAAATTCACGGAATCTACGTTCATTCAGACCTTTTGTTTTCAGTCGTTGTTCCAGTTTTTTCAACAATTGTTCACCGTAGGCGGCACGGTCTTCTCCGTTCTGCTCAAACTCCACAATATAGCACCCCATAAGCCAGTTACGGGAAGTAAGGGCAAGGTTTACAGCGTGTGCGGCTTGTGCCTGCAACGTGTTCTGTATCGTGCTGATATGTTTTACTAATGCTTCAAAGTTCATAGTTACAAAGATAAGTCTTTTATGGTTAAAACTTTAGTTCGGGCAAGCTGTTTATTGCTTCCTCTTTCAATTTATCCACCGCACGGGTGTATTTTTCCGTATGTTTCAATCCGCTATGACCTAAAAGGCTGGCTACGGTTTTGATATTTGCCCCATTGTTCAGAATGTTCACGGCAAACGAATGTCGGGCACAATGCCAGCTTATATGTTTGTCTATTCCGGCTCTTTTTACCCAACGCTTTACAGACTTACAGCAGCTTTCGTATGAGGGCAAATCAAATATCAAGCAATCTTTGTCTGCCGGAGCTTCACCAATAATGGATAACAGACCGTCATTCAGAGGGATAACCACACCGCTGCTGGCTGAATGTCCCTTAGTCTTGTTTTGCTCGAACTTCAATAATCTATTGGCATAGTCCACGTTCTTATAAGTAAGGTCTTTCACATCGCAGAAGCGCAGACCGCAATACAGGCAAAAGATGAAAGCCCGTCTGACTGTCGGATTTTCATTATCATAATGGCAAGCCACCAGCTTTTGTATTTCTTCGGGAGAAAGTACATCTTTCCGAAGAATCTGACTATCCACTTTGCAGGTAACGCCTTTGCAGGGGTCTTTCAGCATAACATCATGGTCTATCGCATAGCGAATAACTTTCTTGAAACGCTGGAAAATGCTTTTAGCACCCTCGCCCACACTTCGAGATTGCAGATAGGCTACAAACTGTTCCATCATTTCTTTAGTAATGAATTCCGGTTTGATACTAAACTCATTCATTGGGTATTGCTCTTTTAAGAAGTCCTTAAAACGGCTAAGCGCAATTTGTACCATGCGAATATCTTTCTTGGTATAACTGTTGATATAGGCTTGGAAATAGTCTAAGAAATTGACTGTTCTATCTTTTTTCAACCGATAGCCCAACATACTTTCTTTAAACTCCTGCTCACGCTCCGCACGTATGCGCATGGCGAGTTCCAAAGTTTCTTTGTTCTGCTGGCGTTCCGCAGGGGTACGGGGCTTATCTATCAGATACAGACTAAGGTTTTCTTTTCGCCTGTTGTGCTTTACTGCAAACTTGGGCTTGCCTTGCATCTTTCCACTATCATAGTACACTTGATTGCCGTTTTCATCTAATACGGGCTTTTCCTCTCTACCTAAATAATACTCTAAGTAAAGGCTGATTCTACCATCCGAGAGCTTATTTTGCTCTAACTTGGGGTTTTCTTTCGTTTTATTTTCTAACTTTGCCATTGTTTAGAGGTTTTATCCCGATTTAGGTACCATAACCGGGTGATTACGCTAAATAGTTGATTTTCTTTTGTTTTCCGATATCGCAAAGGTACAAAAGAAAATGATATTTCAAAGTGTACTAAAAGTGTACTGAATAACGGAAAATGGGCAAAATATGGCAAAAATAGAGAAAATAGGAAATATGCAAATTATTGATAATAAGGAAGATAAATTCTTTTGTTTTCCTATGATTTCTATGCCTTGTACCGGGTCTGGGTACTGAATGAAAGGCTAAGCGATTAACAATTAATCGCTTAGCCTTTTTGTTTGCCTGATTTTTCCCCACATTTTCCCCACAGGCGC
>ONZU01000568.1_pt1 | contig 32900 bp, 24 predicted proteins | sample 1671161 | NCBI WGS metagenome assembly ONZU01 (sample SAMN06348128, study PRJEB24527) | human gut metagenome | biome: human gut; feature: ankylosing spondylitis patient; material: feces | host: Homo sapiens | place: China | collected 2015-10
CGAAAATAGGTTCCGTTACAAGTTTTTCGATATTGTTCAATTTTCAAGGTCCTGTGCGCTTCAGCCTTAGCGGCTGACGACTTGATTATTTTACCACAGAAGTGGTTTTTTGTCAAGCACTTTTTTCGGAAGCTTTTCGATTTTACTGAACATGTGGATCGTTTTTCAACGTATCCATATTGGTTCTTTCGCTTTGCTTCTGCCGCTTTCAGAAGTCATTCTTTCCGGCGGCCCTTGGCGCTCAAGTATAATACCACATCCCCGCCCTTCTGTCAACACTTTTTTGCATCTTTTTTGAGTTTTTTCTATATTTCGCAAAAGGAGTGCTTCCGGGCAGGGTTTGAACCCCTCCGAAATGGCCACGGCCATTTCGTCTCCCCTTTGCCAAGGGGAGAGCCCTTGCAGTTTCCGGGGCGGTGTTATATTATATAATTACATTATAGAGCGGAGGAGACCCCAACCATGATCCTTACGGTCAACATCGGCAACACACACATCACGATTGCCGGCTACGAACACGACACCCTGCAGTTCAGCGGGCGGCTGCATTCCAGCCCGGCCGCAACGGTGGACGAATACGCCATGAACCTGCTGAATCTGCTCTCCTTATATCAGGTTGCCCCCGAGCGGATCGAGGGCGGCATTCTGGGCAGTGTGGTGCCCGCACTGACAGGCCGGGTATTGGGTGCGCTGCAGATGCTCTGCTCTGCCCGCTTCCTGACCGTTGGCCCAGGCCTGAAAAGCGGCATCAAGCTGCGGTTGGACAACCCTGCCCAGCTGGGCGCAGAGCTGCTATGCGGTGCTGTGGCCGCACTGGAAGAGGGGCCCGGACCGCTGGCGGTCATCTCGGCAGATACCGCCATCTCCATCATGGCAGTCAACGGCAAACAGGAACTGGTGGGCGGTGTCATTCTGCCCGGGCCGCAGCTCTCCCTTTCCGCGCTGGTGCAAAAAACTGCCCAGCTGCCCCAGATCGACCTCTCCGCTCCGGCTTCCTCCTCGATCTTGGGCAAGAACACCTCCGCCTGCTTACAGAACGGTTTTGTGCTGGGCACCGCCGGGCTGCTGGATGGGCTGGCCGAGCGCTTTCAGGCAGAGCTTGGCCCGAATATCCGCTTTTATGCCACCGGCAACCTGCCCCGCACCATCCGGGAGGCCTGCCGCACGCCGATCGAATACCGGGAGTATCTGATCACGGACGGGCTTTACCGCATTTGGCAGCGAAACCGGAAGGGTGGCTGAGGAGCTGCGGCACTCCCATTTCCAAAGATAACAAAAAATCCGAACCTTTCCTCCCATCGAGAAAAGGTTCGGATTTTATTTGTTTGGTGCGACCGGGAGGATTCGAACCTCTGGCCTTCCGGGTCGGAGCCGAACGCTCTATCCAGCTGAGCTACGATCGCACATTACTGGCAAACCAGTGTAATGTAGTATAGCACAGCCGGAGGCAAAAATCAAGCCGTCTGGCGGCTCTGTATCCGGATTCCGTGCCCGATCCCGCGCCAGCAAGTCACTGACGCATTCTGTTCTTCCTTTTTGAAAGATTCATCTTGCAAAAGTGTGCGCATCTCCTATAATAGGTGTTGTGCCCCGGTGTGCGCGGGTACGGTTTAGGACTGGAAAAGGAAAAAAGAGAACATGAAATCTAGCACAAGATCCCTGACAGAAGGCCCTCTGGCAAAGCAGATCCTTCTGGTCAGCCTGCCGCTGGCATTATCCAACCTGCTGCAGGTCTTATTCAACATGTCGGACGTGGCCGTGGTGGGGCGGTTTGCGGGCTCCACAGCGCTGGGCGCGGTGGGCTCCACCAGCATCTTTGTCACGTTGTTCACCGGCTTTCTCATCGGCCTGGGCAACGGCATCAATGTGCTTGTGGCCCGCTTCTACGGAGCCAGACACCCGAACGATGTCCACGACACCGTCCACTCGGCCCTGATCGTCAGCCTGATCGCAGGCGTGATCCTGCTGGTTGTGGGCCTGCTGGGCTCCCCTGCCATGCTGCGGCTGCTGAACACCAAGGAGGACCTGCTGCCGGGTGCGATCCTCTACCTGCGGGTGTATTTCCTGGGTATGCCGGCACTGGCTCTGTACAATTTCGGCAACGCCGTGTTCAGCGCCATCGGTGAGACCAAAAAGCCGCTGTACATCCTGAGCTTTGCCGGTGTGCTGAATATCCTTCTGAATCTGTTCTTTGTCATCGTCTGCAACCTGGACGTGGCAGGCGTGGCGCTGGCCAGTGCCATTTCCCAGTGTGTTTCTGCCGGGCTCATCCTCCACGCCCTGACCAGGGTGCAGGACTGCTACGCCCTCCATTTCAAGGAGGCAAAGCTCGACCCCGCCATGACCAAAAGCATTCTGGCGCTGGGCCTGCCCGCCGGGTTCCAGAACGCCATTTTCGCCATCGCCAACCTGTTCATCCAGGCCGGTGTCAACTCCTTTGATTCCCTCATGGTCAAGGGCAACAGCGCCGCCGCAAACGCCGACCCGCTCATCTACGACTGCATGGCCGCCTTCTACATGGCCTGTGCCAGCTTTATGAGCCAGAACTACGGCGCAGGCAAGCCCGACCGTGTCAAGAAAAGCTACTTCATCTCGCTGGCCTACTCCTTTGGTGTGGGTCTGGTGCTGGGCGGCGGCCTGTTCCTGTTCGGGCGGCAGTTCCTCGCTCTTTTCACCACCGAGAGCGCCGTTATTGATGCCGGTATGAAGCGTGTGGGTGTCATGGCGCTGGCCTACTGCATTTCGGCCTTTATGGACTGCACCATTGCCGCTTCCCGCGGTCTGGGCAAGACCGTGGTGCCCACTGTCATCGTCATCATGGGTTCCTGTGTGTTCCGGGTGATCTGGGTATACACCATCTTCGCCCACTTCCACACCATCCCCTCGCTCTACCTGCTCTACCCCTGCTCCTGGGCTCTGACCGCCATTGCGGAGATCCTCTATTTCATCCGCTGCTACAAGCAGGCCATGAAGATCTTCCGGGAGCCGATCCCCTCTTCGCTGTAAAACAAAAAGATGGATGTCATGGGGCATCCATCTTTTTTGTTTTTTCTATTACACCTTGACTTCCCCGGCCAGGACCCGCTTGTAGTCCTCATAGTTGCGGGCCAGCAGGGCGGGCGTATCCAGCCCGTAGGGGCACTTGGCCTTGCACTGGTTGCAGTGCAGGCAGCCCTCGATCTTCTTCATTTTGGCCTGACCGGCAGGGCTCAGATGCTCTGCCGAAGGCGAGCGCCGGAGCAGCAGGCTCATGCGGGCGCAGTTGTTGATCTCGATGCCAGCCGGGCAGGGCATACAGTAACCACAGCCACGGCAGAACTCACCGCACAGCTCCTCCCGGTCGTGGGCGATGACCGCAGACAGCTCTGCGTCCATCCGGGGCGGGGTATCAATGTAGGAGAGAAACTCGTCCAGCTCCTTTTCCCGCTGAACGCCCCAGATGGGCAGAACGCCCTCGAACTGCGCTTCAAAGGCATAGGCGGCGGCGCTGTTGGTAATGAGACCGCCGGACAGGCCCTTCATGGCGATAAAGCCCATCTCATGCTCTTTGCACAGCTGCACCAGCTCCAGCTCCTGCTCACCGGAAATATAGCTGAACGGAAACTGCAGGGTCTCGTACAGGCCGCTCTCAATGGCTTCCTTGGCCACGGACAGGCGGTGGTTGGTGATGCCGATGTGTCGGATCATCCCCTTTCCCTTGGCCTCCAGCGCGGCTTCGTACAGGCCGGAGCCGTCACCGGGCTTGGGGCAGAAGGACGGGTTGTGGAACTGGTAGATGTCCACATAGTCGGTGCGCAGATTGTTCAGGGAGGTGTGCAGGTCCTTCCAGAACTCCTCCGCGTTCTGGGCGGCGGTCTTGGTGGCGATGTAGACCTCGGAGCGGATGCCGTCAAAGGCTTCGCCCAGCTTCACCTCGCTGTCGGTGTAGGCGCGGGCGGTATCAAAGAAGCGGATGCCCGCCTTGTAAGCCTTGCGGGCCAGAAAGACCGCGTCCTCCTGGGAAATGCGCTGGATGGGCAGGGCACCAAAGCCGTTTTTGTTCACGGTGATGCCGGTGCGCCCCAATGTGACCATATCCATAGGGAACCTCCTGTTTTTTCCAAAAATACTCTCTGTGCTCATTATAAGGCGAAGCGCCCCACAACGCAAGAAAAACCCTCTCCATCAAAGCGTGGCAGTGCACAGCGATGACAGAGAGGGTCAGTTTTACTGATAATCGTGGTTCAGGAACAGTGCTTTGATGGCGACGATCTCGTCGTACTCCTCCTGCTCCACCTGCACATCCGCATTGACGGCCTGCAGGCGGGCCTTGACGGCATCCAGCGCCTCGGCGGTGGTCACGGCCTGACCTTCCTCCACGGCATCGATCATCCGCTTGAGGACGATCGGGTGGGCGTAACAGCTGGGCACCGGGAAGCTGCCGTTGGGGTAGTGCTTCACATACTCCGCCATGGCGGCATCGGCCTGATCGGCCCGCTTCATAATGGCGCTGTTGTTATTGTGCGCCGTGGGCAGCATGTTGTAGCTGGAAAAGAGGAAGATGGCTGCAAAACCGAACAGTGCAAAGTACACGCCGTAGCTGCCGGTGTGGGTGAACACCGCGTACAGGCCGTAGGCCGCGGCGGCCGTGCCGAGCAGGAAGATGGCAAGGGCCACATAGCGGTAGACCGGCTTGCTCTTGAGCTGGGCGCGCTTGCGGCGCTGGGCAGCACTGAGCTCATTGGAAAGCTCGGGCTTTGCGTCCAGATACTCCTTTGCCCTGCGCAGGACCGTCACGGTGTGTTTGGCATCGTCAGACAGCTCCGGCAGCTTGCGGGCGGCCTTTTCCTCAGCCTTTTTCTGCAATGCCTGTTCCCCGGCGGCACTCAGCAGCCGGATCTGGGGCTGCTGCTTTGCCAGCAGCTCCAGCAGGGCATCCACGTCCCGCTCGTCCTTGAAGTTGCACTGCTTCTGTTTGCCGCCGTCGTACTCCACCACAAGGTAAGCCATGGAGGCAAACATTCCCTTGCCGGTAAAGCCGCCCGCACTCATGGCCACCCGCTTGAACACGCGAGTGATGCTGGTGTAGGGCAGGTAGTAGCGGCGGTCGATGTAAAAGCTGTTCAGATACAGGGCTTTTTTGCCCACGCCGCAGGGGCCGATCTTTTTGCAGGCCTTCCGGTCGGCCTCCAGCTCGGCAGAGTCGAGCCTGGCAAGGCCCAATTGTGCAGGTTTGAAGAGCATAACGTTCATCCCTCTTTTGCGTTTTTGTTTGTACCCATTTTCCCACTCCGGCAATGAAAATGCAAGGCCCAGCCCGCACTCTTAGCCAAAAAACAGGAAACCGGCCGCTGAGCTGACAGCGGCCGGTTTGTTTTACTGAGAAATTGCCGCTATGAATGGGTTATGCGGCTTTCTTCTCGGTGTTCTTCTTGGTTGCATAGATGAACAGTGCCAGCATGGCAATTGCGAAGACGATACCGATGGGATATGCAACTGCGGTGTTGTAAGCCACCAGCTTGCCGTCTGCATAGGTGTTGATCATCTTGCCCAGGCACTCAGGAGCCAGCACGAAGTAGGTGCAGGACACAGCGCTCATAAAGGTAGCGGGCACTGCAGTGATCCAGTAGTTCTTCTTCTCCTTGAACAGGTACATGGAAGCGGCCCACAGAACGATCATGGCCAGCGTCTGGTTGGTCCAGCTGAAGTAACGCCAGATCACAGTGTAGTTGATGAAGCCCAGTGCATTGCCGATGCCCAGGAATGCACCCACGCCCAGAACGGGAACGCAGAGCTTCAGGCGGTTGCCGTAGCTGTCCTGATCCAGCTTGAGCCAGTCGGCCAGGGTCAGACGAGCGGAACGGAACGCGGTATCACCAGAGGTGATGGGGCAGATGACGACACCGATCATAGCCAGTGCGATGCCAACGCCGCCCATGGTCTTGGAGCAGACATCATAGATAGCGGCAGACTGACCGGCGCTCAGAGCCTCGGCCAGACCGGCCATCTTGCCGTCGGTGATGGTGTACAGTGCGCAGCCTGCAGCGGCCCAGATCAGAGCGATAACGCCCTCGCAGACCATGGCACCGTAGAACACGAAGTGGCCCTGCTTCTCACTCTTCATGCAGCGGGCCATCAGAGGCGACTGAGTGGAGTGGAAGCCGGAGATTGCACCACAGGCAACGGTGATGAACATGAAGCTCCAGATGGGAGTGTTGGAGGGGTGCATATTGCTGAAGTTTGCCCAGATCTCGGGGATGGTGTAGGCGGGGTTGGTGAAGATACCAAAGATAACGCCCACTGCCATGATGATCAAGCAGATGCCGAACACGGGGTAGATCTTACCGATGATGGCATCAATGGAGATAAAGGTTGCGATGAAGTAGTAGACCAGAATGATGATCAGCCAGAACAGGGTGGTGGTGAGTACACCGCTCATGCCGCTGTTCTTGCACAGGGTCACGATCAGGCCTGCGGGGCCCACTGCGAACACGGTACCGACCATGATCAGCAGCACAACAGAGAACACACGCATGATGTTCTGCATCACAGGGCCAAGGTACTTGCCGGTGACCTCTGCGATGGAAGCGCCGTCGTTGCGCTCGCTCATCATGCCGGAGAAGTAGTCATGCACGCCGCCGGCAAAGATGGTGCCGAAGGTGATCCACAGGAACACCACGGGGCCCCACAGAGCACCCTGCAGTGCACCAAAAATGGGTCCCAGACCTGCAATGTTCAGCAGCTGGACGAGGAACAGCTTCCACTGGGGCATCACAACGTAGTCAACGCCATCGTTGATGCGCACAGCAGGAGTTTCGCGGTCGTCCGGTCCGAACGTATTGTCAACGATCTTGCCATAGACAAAGTAGCCGATGATCAGGAGCGCCAGACAGAGTAAGAAACTAATCATACCAGAAACCTCCTTTTATCGTCCGTGCCCGGAGCCCCATTCTGCCCCGTCACGGCCATTCCTTGGCCCTATGTTAACACAATCTTCATAAATCCGGTAATATCCTTCCAGCATAGCCCTTATATCAAAAACTATATAAGTCAGTCCTTCCCGGGAATCCCGGCAAATGTTTTTTAACGTATCCTCGGCAAAACTTCTTTGCCGAAATCGTTTCAGCGGGTGTTTTTCCGTTTTCAGTGCACCCTGCCAAACTTTTTGGCATATTTTTGTGCACCTTGTCTGCATTCCCGTTCTTTTTGCCGCAATTCGTCGTTTCACTGCACAAGCAAAAACCGCCTGCCGGACGGCCCGGCAGGCGGCTTTGCGGTTGTGAATGGGTATCGGAATGGATGAAGAGGGGGAAATGTCAATTATGCAGTCTTTTTCACTGTCTGCTTTTTGGTCGCATAGATGAACAGCGCCAGCATGGCGATCGCAAAGAGGATGCCCACCGGGTAAGCAACTGCGGTGTTATAGACGGCAGCGCCCTCAGCAGTCTTATGGTTCAGCAGGCCGCCCAGGCACTCGGGAGCCAGCACGAAGTAAGTAGCGGACACGGCGCTCATAAAGGTGGCGGGCACTGCGGTGATCCAGTAGTTCTTCTTCTCCTTGAACAGGTACATGGAAGCGGCCCACAGAACGATCATGGCCAGTGTCTGGTTGGTCCAGCTGAAGTAGCGCCAGATCACGGTGTAGTTGATGAAGCCCAGCGCGTTGCCGATGCCAAGGAAAGCGCCCACGCCCAGCACGGGGATGCAGAGCTTCAGGCGGTTGCCGTAGCTGTCCTGATCGATCTTGAACCAGTCGGCCAGGGTCAGGCGGGCAGAACGGAAGGCGGTATCGCCGGAAGTGATGGGGCAGACGACCACGCCGATCATGGCCAGTGCGATGCCCACGCCGCCCATGGTCTTGGAGCAGACATCATAGATGGCCTTGGACTGACCCATTGCCAGTGCCTGTGCCAGACCGGTGTTCAGGCCATCGGTGACCTCGTACAGAGAGCAGCCTGCAGCGGCCCAGATCAGGGCAATGACACCCTCGCAGACCATGGCACCGTAGAACACGAAGTGGCCCTGCTTCTCACTCTTCATGCAGCGGGCCATCAGAGGCGACTGGGTGGAGTGGAAGCCGGAGATTGCGCCGCAGGCAACCGTGATGAACATGAAGCTCCAGATGGGCGTACCCGACGGGTGCATGCTGCCAAAGTGATCCCAGATCTCGGGGATGGTATAGGCGGGGTTGGTGAAGATGCCAAAGATGACACCGATGGCCATGATGATGAGGCAGATGCCGAACACGGGGTAGATCTTGCCGATGACCGCATCAATGGAGATAAAGGTCGCAATGAAGTAGTAGGTCAGAATGATGACCAGCCAGAACAGCAGCGAGGTCATCACGCCGGATGCACCGCTCTGGCTGCACAGCTCAACGATCAGTCCGGCAGGGCCGACGGCGAACACGGTGCCCACCATGATCAGCAGCACAACAGAGAACACACGCATCACGTTCTGCATCACAGGGCCTAAGTATTTGCCGGTGATCTCCGCGATGGAAGCACCGTCGTTGCGCTCACTCATCATGCCGGAGAAGTAGTCATGCACGCCGCCGGCAAAGATGGTGCCGAAGGTGATCCACAGGAACACCACGGGGCCCCACAGAGCGCCCTGCATGGCACCAAAGATGGGGCCAAGGCCCGCAATGTTCAGCAGCTGGACGAGGAACAGCTTCCACTGGGGCATCACGACATAGTCCACGCCGTCGTTGATGCGCACAGCAGGCGTTTCACGGTCATCCGGGCCGAAGGTATTGTCCACGATCTTGCCATAGACGAAGTATCCGCCCACCAGGATCGCAAGACAGAGCAGGAAACTAATCATACCAGAAACCTCCTTTTTGCCCCTGCCGGCCGCGGCCCCATTCTGCCGCATACCCGGGGCTCTTTTCTGGCCTCATGGTAGCACACTTTTTTCCAGCGGAGAAATATCTTTCCGGCATGGGGTCATATGGTTTCCGATATAGCTGCAAAGAATTTTTGCCGCTTTTCCGTTTATTTTTTGACCATTTATCAGCAAAAATAAAACCGGGCGCTCATTTTCGCCCGGTTTTGCATCCATTTATTGGTTTTTTTGTCAATTTCAAAAGAAGCAACCTTTGCCGTGCCTTAGCCGGAAAGCCCCTTTATTTTACGGTGGAAGCCGCTTCCTTGTGGAGCAGATCCACAAAGGCCTGCTCCTCGGGACGCAGGCGGCCCTTGTCCGGGTAGACCAGCACATCCCGCATCTGCTGGCGCTGGGCCGGGCACTTCTTCAGCACCAGATGGTACTGCTCCAGTGCCCTGCGGGGCATGGGCGATGCCCACATGTAGGCCGTGGGCAGCCGCTGCAGGATCGAGAACTGGCTGCACCGCTCATACACATGGATGCGGCGCTCCGGGTTGACATGCCAGCGCACACCGTCGCCGCCCTCCTCGCCGGGCAGCTGGAAATCATCGTGGAGGATCTCCATATACTTGTCCAGCTCAGACAGGTCGTGGATCGCCTTCCGGGCCAGCGGGCCGTCCCGGTTGGTCAGCAGACTGTATTCAAAATCCATAATGGGTTCCATTTTCAGGCCCCGCCGGGCGCAGTAATGGGTATAGTGCTCGTCATCCTCCACGGCGTACCGCAGCAGAGCCAGATGATACCCCTGCCGCAGGACATGATCCAGTGCCTCCATGGAGCCGCCCTCCCGGATGTGGATGTGGAGCCGTTCTATGGAGGACACCTTCTCCAGATAATCCACCGCCGCATAGGAGGCATAGGTGGCGTGGGGGATCATTACCCGCAGCTCGGCGCAGCGCTCCTGCGCCTCCTGCACGCTCTGGTCCAGCCGATCCACCTCCCGCAGCACCCGTTCGGCCTGCTCGATGAAATGCCGTCCCTGCTCCGTGGGGATCATGCCGGTGGATGACCGCTCAAAAATGCGGAGATGATATTCTTCTTCCAGATTTTTCAGCGCCTTGCTCACGTTGGGCTGAGCGGCATACAGCCGCTTTGCCGCCGCACTCACAGATCCGCATTCCATGATGGCGACAAGATACCGCAGTTCTGTAATGTTCAACTTTTTCTCTCCTTTTGGCGTTTTTTCCCTTGCGCCTAGTTTATCAGGCGGCACACGGGGCTGTCAAGCGTTGACGGGGCCCCGCTGCCGTTTTATAATGTAAGAAACAATCTGCCCGAAAGAGGTCGAAGAGGATGGAAGAAAAAAACTACCGCGTTCTGCGCATTGAGGAGCAGCTTTATGGCTGCGAGGAGCTGCCCGAAGGCCAGCCCGTGCTCTGTGATGTCCTGCTGGAGGCTGCCGACGGCACGCAGCGGGTTCTCCCCTACCCGGATGCCGAGCTGACCCGGCTGGACATCAACGAGGGCAGCACCGTCACCCTGCGGGATCACAGGCTGACCAAGGCGGCGCACAAGGTCTATTTCACCCGCCACGGCGAGACCGTGTGGAACGTGGAAAACAAGATCTGCGGCATGACCGACAGCCCCCTGACCGAAAAAGGCCGCGCCCAGGCCCGGGAGCTGGGCGAAAAGCTCCGGGCCAGCGGTCTCCGGATCGATGAGATCCTGTACTCTCCCCTGTCCCGCGCCGCCGACACCGCCCGGGCCATTGCAGAGGCCACCGGCATTCCTACCCGGTGTGAGCCCCGGCTCCGGGAGCAGTGCTTTGGCCGCTACGAGGGCACGCCCCGGGACGGCGAAGAGTTCCGCATCTCCAAGACCCACTTTGCCGACCGCTACTCCGGCGGCGAGAGCATGATGCAGCTGGCCCAGCGCATCTACAACCTGCTGGACGAGCTCCGGGCCGACACCGACAAGACTTTTCTGCTGGTGGCCCACAACGGCATTGCCCGGGTGGTGCAGTCCTATTTTTACGATATGACCAACGAGGAGTACGCGGCGGCAGGCATCAAAAACTGTGAGTTTGTGGAATTTACTTTTAATAAATAAAGCACTTTCATCTCAACGCTCAGAAAATAGTAAATTTTTTATGCAGCTATTGACTTTTTTTCAAATTCGCATATACTGAAAGTGGACAATGGATTGGTTACGAGATTCATAATGTCACCAAAAGCGAACCCCTTCAGAGGTGGACACTCTGAAGGGGTTCTTTTGTGCTTGCTGACCCTTAGATCCAGTCGTCAAGCCACTTGCAGATGTAGCGGACAATTACACCTGCTGCGACGGCTACAACCAAATCGGTTACGAGATTATACATAATGTCACCTCCCATCTGTTGCCAGAATGGAAAGGGGCAGCGCAAACAGTATAACACATGTTTCGACAAAAACAAAGCGGCCTCCCGTATCTGTGCGGAAAGCCGCTTTGTTCTTCACTATCCTTATTCCGCCTTGCGGTAATGGAACTGCTGGTCTCTGGTGATGAACAGGCCGATGCTGACCAGCAAAGCGGCCAGCTCGGCGGCGGTCACAGCCAGCCAGATGCCGTCGATGCCCAGCAGGAGCGGCAGCAGCAGAACCGCCGCCACCTGGAACAGCAGGGTGCGCAGGAACGAGATGAGCGCACTGGTCACACCGTCGCCCAGGGCGGTGAAGAAGGAGGACGCATAGACGTTGAACCCCATGATGAGGAAGCTCAGGCCATAGAGCCGGAAGGCCCGGGTGGTCAGAACGAGCAGGTTTTCATCATAGCCCACAAAGAAGCGGGCCACATGGGGGATGATGAACATGGAGCCGATGGTCATTCCCACTGCAACCACGCCGATGAGCTTCAGGCTCTTGCGGTAGAGGTTGTTGACCTCCTTGCGGTTATTGGCACCATAGTGGTAGCTGACGATGGGCGCGCTGCCCACGGCGTAGCCCACAAACACCGCCACAAACAGGAAGGACGCATACATGATCACACCGTAAGCGGCCACGCCATCCTCGCCCGCAAAGCGGAGCAGCTGATAGTTGTACAGGATGTTCACCAGCGACATGGAAAGGTTGGTCATCAGCTCGGAGGAGCCGTTGATGCAGGCATTCAGCAGAACTTTGCCCTCAAAGCGGGGACGGCACAGGTGGATGCGGCTGGTGTTGTTCCGGTTGAGGAAGTAGAACACCGGCAGCAGGCCGCCCACCACCTGGCTGAGCATGGTGGCAATGGCGGCACCCTCCACGCTCCAGTGCAGGATGCCCACCAACAGCACGTCCAGCACCATGTTGGTGCAGCCCGCACCCACCGTGAAATAAAAGCCCAGATGCGGCTTTTCGGCGGTGACAAAAAAGCTCTGGAACATATTCTGCAGGATAAAGGTGGGCAGGCTGAGCATCAGCACCCGGCCATAGCGCAGGGCGTAGTCCAGCATCTCGCCTTCGGCACCCAGCATCATGGCCACCGGCCGGAGCAGCAACATCCCCAGCACGGACAGCAGGATGCCGGCGATCAGCGCCGTTGACATGAACAGGCTGAAATAGCGGTCAGCTTTTGCATTGTCGCCCTCGCCCAGCGTGATGCCCACAATGGCGCTGCCGCCAGTGCCCAGCATGAAGCCCACGGTACCCACCAGCATGGGCACGGGCATGATGAGGTTGACTGCCGCAAAGGCCGTTTTGCCCACAAAGTTCGAGACACACAGGCCGTCCACGATGCCGTAAATGGAGGTAAACAGCATGGTGCCGATGCAGGGCAGCACAAAACGGATCAGCCGTGAATAATCAAAGTGATCCGAAAGTTGAATTTTCTGTTTTGACATGGATTCTCCTTTTTGCAGGGGTGGCTCACATCATCCCGCCGGGCCGCCAGCCGGTGCAGTAGCGGGCGTAATCGCGGTCGGCCTGTTTGACGTAAAGGAGGAACTGTTCCCTGCCTTCCTTGTCCGTGACCTGACGGACTTTGGTGGGCAGGCTCTGGCGCTGGAGCAGTTCCAGTTCATCGTTGAGCTCTTCCTCGGTATCAAAGGCATCCAGCTTGGTCCAGTGGGTGGCAAAGAGCCAGATGTTTGCAAGGGTGTTATTCATATTCAGTCTCCTTTTCCGGGGCATCGGCAAGGGTGCCGGCCCGGTAGAACGGCGCAATGGCGTTGGCATCGCCGTGGCGCACGATGGAATAGGTAATGTCGCAGTAGGGCTGGATGGCCGTGCTCTTTTCCACGGTGGAGATGAGCAGCACCTGCAGCTGCAGGCGGCGGAACAGCTCCATCATGGGGCGGATGCGGTCACTGGTCATCTTGCTGAAGGCCTCGTCCAGCAGGACAAGGCGGATGCTGTTCTCGCTCTTCTGGTAGATCTGCAGCAGGCTGGCACAGATGGCCACATAGAAGGGAGCCTGGTTTTCGCCGCCGGAGGAATCGCGGCTGACGCGGGAAAGATAGGCCTGCTGGCCCGAGACGGTGTTGGTCACTTTGATGTCATAGTCCAGATAGGTGCGGTAGTCCACATAATCCGAGAGGGTGGCACCGGAGGTGGTGCGGCCCTCCTGCCGGGCCCGGGTGTTCTCGTCCACATCAGCCATGATCTTTTCCATCAGCGCGTCCACCTGCCGCTCGTAGACGGGGTCGGCGGTGGCGGCAAGGTTGTCCAGCGAGTCGCCATCGGTCATCTGCTGGTTGCCCTTGTCCACAATGACCTGATAGAATGCGGCCAGCTGGGGGTCACGGCTGGGCTCCAGCTCAAAGCGGTAGACTTCCTCGCCGTAGGTCAGCTGCTCCATCACCTTGTTCAGCTCCCGGAACTGGCGGCGGGCGTTGAAGATGTCATCCTTCATGCGGAACAAAATGTCCTTGCGGAAGCGGTCCTTGCAGTCCCGCTGCGCCTGTTCCAGACGGGCGGCGTAGCGTTCCAGATCGATCCGGACAAGGCTGTCGTGCTGGGCGCGGTACTGCTCCACCCCGGCCAGACCCAACGGATAATCGCAGACATAGTGCTCGTTGTAATCCCTCTGGGCGGGTTCCAGCGTGGAAGTGAGATAAGATCGCAGGGCATCGTCCAGCCTGGTCTGTGCCTTTTCGGCAGTCTGTGCGGCGGCACGGGCCGTGCGCCCGCCCGTCATCAGGCCCTTTTTGCGTTCCTGTGCCAGAGGCTCCAGCAGCGGGTGCTGTGCAAAGAATGCCTCTGCCGCCTCCCGGCTCTGTGCGGCGGTCTCCACCGCCTTACCCTGCTCTGCCTCGCAGGATGCGATCTGCTTTTCGCAGACGCGGATATCGCCGCCCACCTGCTCCACGGCCTTGCGGGCGGTCTCCCACGCAGCTTCCCGGGCTTCTTCCTCGCGGTAGAGCTGCTGCAGCATGGGGTTCTCGCGGCAGTCCGCCAGCTTCTGCTCCTGCGCGGCGTAGTCGGCACGGGCGGCATCCAGCGCGGCCCGGCTGGCCCAGAGTTCAGCCAGCTGTTCCAGCGCATGGCCCCGCAGAACGTTCTGGTACTGGTCGTAAGCAGATTTCAGGGTCTTTTCGGTCTGGGCGGCTTCGCGGCAGCGGTCGGCCTGAGCGGCAAGCTGTGCTTCCAGCGCTTCGGCACGCTCCCTGCGGGCATCCAGGCCGATATAGCGCTGGGGCCTGCGCAGGCGTTCCAGCCGGAAGGGATGGTGGCGCAGCAGGTCCCGGGTGGCGCTGTCGGGGAAATGCTCCAGCGTGTCGGGGGTGTCGCAGCAGACGATGCGGCGCAGGATGGTGTCCGCATACTGTGCGGCCAGCGGGTTCTCGCTGGTGACCTGGGCGGCAAGGCTGTCGGCGGGGGCTGTCTCCGCATGGCGGTCCGCCTTGCGGATGCCCGGGGTATCCAGCAGGCTGATGGGCCCCACCCGGTCGCCCAGCGCCACAAAGGCGCTCTTGGCGGCGGCATAATGGGCAGGCGGCACAAGGATATCGAACCGGCGGTCACCCAGGCAGGCTTCCACACAGTCCTGCCAGCTCTCATCAGCCACAGTCAGCAGCTCACAGAAGATCTTTGCATCCGCTGTCATACCGCGGCTTTTCAGCTCGGCGTTCACGGCATCCCGCACTTTGGTGGCGGCATCGCCGTGGGGGTAGACCCACTTGCCGCCGGACACGGCGTTCAGCTCGGCCCGCAGGGCCTCCTGCTCTTTTGCCAGATCCGCCGAAGCCTGCCGGGCAGCAAAATACTGCTCCTCCAGCGGCTTTTCGATGCGGGCCAGCGCCTCGGTCAGGGCGGGGAGATGTTCCGCTGTCAGACGCTGGGGCCAGAGCTCCTTCTCCACCGCAAAGCCGCTGCGGTTCAGCTGAGTCAGCAGGCCGGTGATGGTATCCGCCGTTGCTTCCAGGCTGTTCCTTGTCCGGGCTGCTGCATCCAGCGCGCTCTTTTTCCGGGCCAGCTCCTCGGTCAGGGCATCCAGCGCCCGGCCCGCGCCGCTGTCACCGGCCGCACCGTGGGCCGCCAGATAGGCCCGGCGGGCTTCGGTTTCGGCGTTCTTGGCGGTCTCGTATTTTGCGTTCAGATCGGCCAGCTTGCGGCGGCCTGCATCCAGATGGCTCTGCCAGGAGGCATCCTCACCGGCATCCGCTTCGGCGCGGGCCAGCAGGGCCGCGCCCCGGTTGACAAGGGCATCCGTCTCTTTGTCAGCAGCTTCCCGGCCATACGCCACGATCTGTTCCAGTGCGGCGGCACGGGTCTGGGCCTCGGCCAGAACGGCGTGGAGGTTTTCCAGCTCCACCCGGTCGCCCTGCAGCGCTTCCAGATCCAGCTCCGGCTGGGGCAGGATGTACTGGTACAGGAACTCCCGGAAGTTGGGGATCTCGTCCATGCTGGTGCCCATCTGGAACACTTCGTTGAATTTTTTGCCCAGCGGGCTGGAGGCGCGGCCAATGCCCAGCGCGCGGCAGATGCGGTCCCGGGCCTCGCTGGGGCTGCGGGTGTAGGACAGGCGGCCCACGGCGGGTTTGAAGTCCTCCTTGGCGCTGGGGGCACCGGTGCGCGGATCAAGGAAGGGCAGCTTTTCCAGCGTGATGCCGTCCTCGGAGATGTACCAGGTCTGGTCGCCGGGGTGGAGCTCCTGCATGGGGCCCTCGGATTCCACCCGGACAGCGATGACAAAGTTTGTCCGCTTGACAGTATCCCAGAACTCGGCACCGATATATGCCACCGTGCGGCCCGGGCGGCGGTAGGCGTTCTCACCGCGCTGCTTGGCGTGGACAGAGCCCTGCAGGGTGCGGCCGCTCTTTTTATTGCCCAGGGCATTGAAATTGCGGTTGGTGGTCAGGCAGTAGCGGATGGCATCCAGAATGGTGGTCTTGCCCACCGCGTTGACACCGATCATATAAGTCAGACGGGCACAATCGAAGGTGACATTTTCAAAGTTGTGCCAGTTGATGAGCTTCAGGCGCTTTAATTCGATCATTCTTCTTCCTCCCCGCTGGCATCTCCGTCAGGCCGCTCGTAGAGGGCCAGTTCTTCCCGGGTGCGGCTGCTCTCGGCGGCGGCATCGGCAAGGTCTGCGTCCGGCAGGGCCAGCAGCACGGTGGGGAACACCTCGATGCGGCTGTCCAGACCGGTCAGCCGCCCCACCGGGCGGGCCAGATTATACCTGCGCAGGGTGCGCATCAGCTCCTCCAGCGTGCGCTGGTCCAGCCGCCGGGGCAGGTTCATCTTCTGCAGCTCCGTCTGCACCTCTTCCACCGTGACCAGCACCTGATCAGCGCTGGCGGCAAGGCTCTCCCGTTTTTGCAGGTAGAGCAGGCGGAGCACCAGCAGCAGAATGCTCTCGTATTTCAGGAGCCGGGCCTGGCTGCCCTCATGCTCGTTGACCAGCGCCGCCGCCTGCAGCGGAGCCGGGTAAAGCGTTACCGCATAGCCCAGCGGCGCGAACACGGCCCGCACCTCGGGCAGATGATCCTGCACATAGAGGTATTTTGCCCGCTGATCCTCCACGCCGCCCAGCACAAAGCAGTGGTTGAGCAGATAGTTTGCGGTCTCTTCCAGCATTTTATTCGGTTCGGCCATGGTCAGCGTCCTCCCTGCGGGGTGTGAGAATAAACTCTTCAAACCGGAAGCCGCCCCGTTCGACCCAGTTTCCGGTAAGGGTGATATCGTAAGCCCGGCGCGGCGACTGCGAGTAGGTGTGCAGGCCGATGATGCGGGCAAAATCGCGGGGGTATTCCTCCGCCAGCGTGGAGGCAGCCACCGCACTGCGGGCGGCAAGGGCCTGTTTTGCCAGCAGGCCCACATTTTCCTCGGTCACGGCCATCCGGGCGTAATCCAGCAGCAATTGCTGTTCTTTGCGCAGTTGCTCCGCATCCAGCCCGGCCTGCTGCACCGGGGCCAGCGGCGTTTCGCTGCGGGGCGCGGCGGGCGGGTAGAGGGGCTTTGCCCCGAACACCGCCGCCGGGTAAAGGTGCAGGTGCTTTGCCACCGGGCCGTCATCCGGCGCGAACAGCTGATCGGGCGTTTTGATCTCCTCGGCATAGCGGCGGAGCAGGGCGGTGACACTGCCCTGCGAGGAGCGGTCGCTCAGCAGCAGGAACTGTGCCCGCTGCACGGCCCGCTTGCGGTAGCGGATATGGCTCTGGTCGATCTGGCGCATCAGGGTGCTCATCTCTTCCAGCGAATCCCGCAGCTTCTGGATGAGGGCACGCACGGCAGGGGCGGCCTCGCCGGGGGCGCAGTGCTCCACCCGGGCGTAATCCAGCGCCAGCCGGGGCAGATGGTTTGCCTCGCAGTCGTCCAGCTCTTCCTCCAGATAAGCGCGGTAGTTGAACAGGTTATCGCTGGTCTTGAAGCGGTGGTAAGCGGCGGCCACCACCTTTTCCTCGTACTGGTCGAAGAGCTCCAGCACCTCCTGCGGGGTGCGGTTGCGGGTGAGCCGGTCGATATAATGCCCGATGGATGCGTTCAGCGCCCGCAGGGACTTGTTCAGCACTTCCAGATCGGAGGCCACCTCCCGCAGAACATTTTCATAGGGGCTCTTTTCCTCCCCGATGTTCTGCAACAGCTGCCATGCCTTGTACAGCTTGCCGGTGTAGGTGACAACACGCGGGTTCAGGATCTCTTCCAGCGCTTCCAGCAGAGGGGCCACCTCGGGCACAAAGGCAAGGGCAGGCTCTTCCTCATAGCTGCCGGGCTGCTCTTCCAGCCAGCCGGTGCGGCGCAGGCGGAGCAGAAAGCCCAGCGCAAGGGTATGGGGATCCCGGGTGGGCTGTTCGGCTTCATCGCCCGCGTCATCGGCATCCAGTGCCAGCGGCTTTGCCAGCGCCGCAAAGTAATCCTCGGCCCGGCTCACCGCTTCTGCCCGGGAGATGGAGTAATCCGCCGTGTGGCGGCACTCCTCCCACAGCAGGAGCAGCAGCTCCGCATAAAACGCCCGGTTGGGCCCCGCCAGCGGGCGGAACAGCCGCGGGCTGACCAGTTCAAACAGCTGCATCCAAAGGTTCCTTTCTTTCGACAAAATCTATTTTTTATTGTACCACAATCAGAAGGATTTTGCCACAAATACAAAAAGCCCCGGAGGGCGGCCTTTCAGCCACGCTCCGGGGAGTGTATTATTGTATTCTTATGCTTTGGGGTTAACCTGAACAACGATAGAAATGTACATGTTGCCCTTAACTGTCTTTGCGGCCACACCAACCTTGGTCCACTTGCCAACTGCGCTGATGTTCACATCCTTATTCTCGTTGTTTATCAGGTTAAAGAACTCTTCCAACAGTTTACCGGTATACTCATTCTTGACCACGACCTTGGCCGTATAAATACCCTGATCATCACGGTCAACTTTTACTCTATGGGCAAATTTCAAAAAACCAGTGTTGATGTCTACCGCCGAATCCAAGAACTTTTCAGCTTCCTGTTTGAGCTCGGTGTCATTGCACAGCTGTACTGCCGTACCACGCTTTGCATTGATCGTGCTCATCATCTGAGCTTCTGCCTGAGCCTCAGGGGTCGATGGGGTATCGCCGCCGCAGGCGGTGAACAGAACAAGTACCATGGTCGCCGCCAGAATCAAAGCGGCCAGTTTTTTCAGCATTTTCATGTCGGGACCTCCAGTCGTTTTGTTGTGTTTTTCATAATATGCAGGGTACCTTTCCATTTTGAAACAGGGCCCCTTCTGACTTTATTTTATCCAACGACTGTCGCTTTTGTCAATTGCCAGCTTCACCAAACATTTTCTCCTGCTTTTGTTGTTTTTTTCAGAACGAATCTTCGCAAAGATCCTTTGCCGCACCCGGGGCAAAAACCGGAAAATATTTCCGGCGTTTACACAATTCTACCACGATTTGGTGCTAAACTTAAGGCAATGGGAACCGCCGGGTGCCGTTCCTGAACAAGGAAAAGGAGTTTGCCCCATGCAGCACGGTTCCCTGCGCGCTCCGGTGCGCGTTTTCATGGCAGCAGTTCTGCTGTGCCTGAGCTTTCTGGCCGCGCCAAAGGCTGCGGCGGCACAATTGCAGAATGTGAACGGCATCACGCTGCTGTCCTTCGACAGCCAGCAGATCGTCTCCATCGGCAACCAGACCTCGGGCCGGTGCAGCTGGTACGCCCTGCGCTACGCCCGCACCATTCTGGATGGCAAGCCCTGCTCGGGCAGCGGGATGTGGTCGAACGGCGCGGTATGGTCTGCCGCCGGGTACTACGCTTACAGCGGCTCCCTTTCCGACTGCCTTTCCCGCCTGTATGAAGAGCTGCAGGCCGGGCGGCCCGTCATTGTACATCTGAAAAACACCGCTGTCAGCGGCGTGTCCAAGCACACCAACCGCGTGACAAGCTATGAATACCACCTCTCCGGCTCCGGCTGGAAAGAGGTCAATTACCCCCACATCGCCACCAGCAGCACCTACGGACACTGGGTGTGCGTGGTGGGCATCTCCCCCACGGCAGACCCCGAAAACCTGCGGGAGAGCGATTTCTATGCGCTGGACCCCGCGCGGGTCAGCGTGAACGGCACACTGGCCGTAACAAAGCTTTTGGATGGCACCATCTGGACTGATAACTCTCCCTTAAAAGTCGCAGCCTGACGCTCCCTTACAAAACACAACAGCCCCCGGAACATGCAGGGTTCCGGGGGCTTCGTGTTTTATATCGGGGGTCACAGCTCCTGATAGGCGCTCATCATGGCGGGGATGAACTGCTTTTTGCGGCTGACCACGCCGGGCAGCGTCCAGCTGCCGTCGGCGGCGGGCCGGCTCTCAAAGCCGTTGCTCAGCACCTCGGCGGCGTAGCGGCCGGTGCAGATGACCACGCTCTCCTCCTTGGGCACATCGGTCAGCAGCATGTAGAGGTCCTCCACGTTCTGCTTGTTGCGGGCCTCCTCCAGATAGGGCTGGAGCAGCGCCTGGGCGGCCTGCAGGTTCTTGCGGGTCATGTAGCTGCCCTGCGCCACGCCAAAGCGGATATCGCCGCACATGAACACCTTGAAGTCCTGCAAAAAGACCTCTTCGGGGGTCTTGCCGTCCAGTTTTTCACCGGCCTCGAACATTTCGGTGGAAAACTCTTCAATGTCCACGCCTGCGATCTTGGCCAGACGCTTGGCGGCGTTTTCATCCACGGGGGTGCAGGTGGGGCTGCGGAAGGCCAGCGTATCCGAAAGGATAGCCGCCAGCAGCAGGCCCGCGATCTGGGGCGGGATGTCCACACCGTTTTCATCGTACATCTGGGTGATGATGGTGGCGGTGCAGCCCACGGGCTGGTTGCGGAAGTAGACCGGGCCGCTGGTCTCCAGACTGCCGATGCGGTGGTGGTCGATGATCTCCAGGATCTCGGCCTGATCAAAGCCCTCCACGGCCTGGGTGGCCTCGTTGTGGTCCACCAGAATGATGCGCCGCTTGCGCAGGGCAATGACGTTGCGACGGCTGACCATGCCGCAGTATTTGCCTTCCTCATCGAGGATGGGGAAATAGCGGTGGCGCACCTTTGCCATCACCCGCAGCACATCGGCCACAGGGGTGACGAGGGTGAATTTGAGGATGTTGTCCCGGGTCATATAATAGGAGATGGGGGCGCACTGGCTTATGAGCTTGCCCGCCGCATAGGTATCCTCGGGGGTGGTCATAATGGCAACGCCGGTCTCATCGGCAATGCGCTGGATGGTGCGGCCCACCTTGGCCCCATTGCAGATGATGAGCAGGGAGGCTTCCTTTTCAATGGCGCAGAGCTGGCTTTCGTACCGGTTGCTCAGAATGACGATATCCCCCTTTTCCACGCTGCTTTCCAGCATCTCGGGGGTGGCGGTGCCGATCTTGATGTGGCCGGTAGTGCAGACCGCGTCGGCATTGCCCACCACCATGGTGCCGTTCAGCGTTTCAAGGATGTTCTTATAAGAGGTACGGCTCTTGGCCAGCACCGCGGTATCGAACACGTCCATGTTGGCGGTGGCAAGATCCTTCACCGTGATGATGCCCTCCAGCTCGTTGTCCGCGCTGGTGATGGACAGGGTGTCGATCTGCTGGTCGCGCATGATCTTCCACGCGCGGCGCAGGCTGGTGGAGCCCGGGATACCCGGCATCTCGCGGTAATCCACGTCCCGGATCTTGGGGTTCACGTCGGTGCACATCCGGGGCGGCGTGACACCGAATTTTTTCAGGACGAACTCGGTCTCCTGATTCATTTTACCGGCACGGCGCGGCTCGCAGACCAGCGTACTGGTGCGGTTTTTGAGCTCCGCATAGGCAATGGCGGAGCAGATGGAATCGGTATCGGGGTTGCGGTGCCCGATGACCACGACCTTGTGTGCTTCTTTTGGCATAGGTTGTTCCCCTCTCTGGGTCAGATTCATTTACCTTCCGATCGGCTCCATACCCCAAACCACCGGGCACGGCTGCCAGCTACATTTTAACACATCCGGCACCGGGGGTAAAGGCGGCAGATATCTTTTTCTTGACAGCGCCCCAAAAATCGTCTATCCTTGACCTGAAATTTTTCTCTTTGGAGGTTCCCCCATGAAAAAGCTGTTCCGCGCCCTTTCCCTCTGCCTGACGCTGGCCCTGTGCGTGTTCGGCAGCACCGCCGCGCTGGCCGAGGCTCCCGCCGCAACGCCCGCCCCCCAGGACCAACGTGTCATCACCGATGTAAGCCCCCTTGAGGATCAGATCCGCAACATCGTCGGTTTCACCACCAGCACCGGCGGCCCCTACGATTTTGAACAGGCCAACCATAAATCTGCCGTGCAGGCCTACGGTGCAGAACCCGCCGAGGGTGCCGTGGCCCTGCTGCGCATCTACGCCCGGGCCGAGGACCGGGGCGATTCCTCCATCAATTCCAGCGGCCACTCCTTCCTCTCGGTGCGGAACGTTTCGGACCACGACATCGAGGTGGGCGGCCTGCGGATCGCGCCCAACACCGAGATGACCTTCAGCCCCCGCGGCAACCGCTGGGAGCACACCGGCATCTGGTACAATCTGGAGGGCTACTACAAGCGCTATCTGGCCGATTCCTACTACCAGAACATCTATGCTGTCCAGACCTCGCTGGATCAGGGCCAGCTGGACGTGGTCAACCGCAACCTTGCCAAATCTGACCACTGGTCGGCCTACTTCAACTGCGCCGCCTTTACCGAGAGCATGTGGAACGCTGTCTGCGCCGACACCCTTTCCGCCGGGCAGCCCTACACCCCGGAGAACCTGCGGAACGACATTCTGGCCAAGTACGGCGATCTGGCCGCGTACAATCCCCAGGTCCCCTACGACTACATCGTTTATTACGGCACCAGCCTGACCCCCAGCAAAGAGTTTGCCTGATTTTTTGATTTGTTGGATACAACATCTTGATTTTCACGTCATTCCGCGCTATCATGGGTGTGTTTGAATCCACGCGCCAAGGGAGGACACCATGACAGACGCATCGACCACATCAAGACCGCTGTTCAACCGTCAACAGCTCATCTCACTTTTCCTGCCGCTGGTGGCAGAGCAGGCCCTCAGCATCTCCATCGGTCTGGCGGACACCCTGATGGTCTCCTCGGTGGGCGAAGCCGCCGTTTCGGGCGTGAGCCTGGTGGACTCCTTCAACGTGCTGATGATCCAGCTGCTCAGCGCACTGGCCACCGGCGGCGCGGTGGTCGCCAGCCAGTACATCGGCCACCAGGAGCCCAAACGGGCCAAGGCCAGTGCCGCCCAGATCATGTTCATTATGATCTCGCTCAGCGTGGTCACCGCCGTCATCGTGGCGGTGGGGCGGCACGCCATCCTGCGGGGCATCTTCGGCTCCATTGACGCGGATGTGATGCGCTACGCTGAGACCTATTTCCTGCTCTCGGCCCTGAGCTATCCCTTTATTGGCGTGTACAACGCCGGTGCGGCCCTGTTCCGCGCCCAGGGCAACAGCAAGATCAGTATGCTTTCCAGCCTGGTGATGAACGTGGTGAACATTGGCGGCAACGCCATCCTGATCTACGGGTTCGGCATGGGCGTAATGGGTGCGGCCACCGCCAGCCTCGTGAGCCGGATGATCGCCTGCTTCACCGTGATGTTCCTGCTGCAGAAACCGGAATGTGCGCTGCGCATCGACCACCTCACCGACCTGAAGCCAGATCTCGACCTCATCAGGCGCATCCTGAAAGTCGGCATTCCCGCCGGCATCGAGAACGGCATGTTCCAGATCGGCAAGCTGTCGGTCTCCAGCCTGACCAGCACGCTGGGCACCGCCGCCATTGCCGCAAACGCCGTGGCAGGCAACATCTCCAGCTTCCTGAACGTGCCCGCCTCCGCCGTGGGCATCGGCGCGCTGACCGTTGTAGGCCAGTGTCTGGGTGCCGGGGAAAAGGCGCAGGCCAAGCGCTATTCCCGCCTGCTGCTCCTGACCGCCTACGCCGGGGACTGGGCGATGAATCTTTCCGGCCTGTTCTTCCTGAACAAGCTGGCGCTCTCCTGGTTCAACCTCTCGCCGGAGGCCTACGGCATGGCATTGGAGCTGATGGTCTGGTTCAACGTTGTATCGCTGATCCTGTGGCCCTCCAGCTTCACCCTGCCCAACATCCTGCGCGCCGCCGGAGATGCCGCCTTTACCATGACGGTCAGCGTTGTCTCCATGTGGGTGTTCCGGGTGGCCTTCTGCTACCTGATGGTGCTCAGGTTCCACTGCGGCCTGCTGTTCATCTGGATGGGCATGTTCCTGGATTGGGCCATGCGCTCGCTGTTCTTCTGCGTCCGCTTTGTCCGCGGCAAGTGGATGGAACAAAAGGTGATCTGAGTTTCCGTATATCCGGCCCTCTCCGCCATTGCAGTTTTGGCGGGGAGGGCCTTTTTTGTGCAGGAAACCCGCATCCTGTCTCGTATCAATAGGCAGAAGCTTCTCTCCCCTGCATCCGCTTCCCCAAAGCATACCAAATTCCGCGCGGATGTGTTCACGATTTTGTCAGCTTTTTGTCTTGTTTTCTTCGTCTTTGCGCGGTATAATCATACGCTGCAAAGAACTTTAGGCGGGGCTGCGGCCCCCATTCCAGAAAAGGAAGTGTGTTCCATGCGCAACTGGTTTTCCCGCCATCCCGTTTCGTTCATGGCGTTTTATCTCCTGTTTTACCTTTCGGCGTTCCACTGGCTCGAAGTCCACATTGCCGTGCCCGATGTTCTGGTGCACTGCCATCTGGATGACCTGATTCCCTTTTGCAAATATGCCATCGTGCCCTACTTTGCGTGGTTTTTGTGGATCCCGTTCACCCTGTTCTACCTACTGTGGAAAGCGCCCCGGGCCGACTTCTGGCGGCTCTGCCTGCCCCTGTTTGCGGGCATGACCATTGCGCTGGCCTGCTATGTCATCCTGCCCACCGGGCTGGACCTGCGGCCCTACCGGGTGTACGGCAGCGACATCTTTGCTCAGGCCGTGCGGATGCTCTATGCCACCGACACGCCCCTCAACGTCTGCCCCTCCATCCATGTGTTCAACTCCGTCACCCTGATGATGGCCTACTACCGCAGCCACATTTTTGAAACGCCGGGCCGCCGCTGGATGCGGCCCGCTTCCGCCGTGCTCTGCGTTTCCATCATTGCGTCCACGGTTCTGCTCAAGCAGCACAGCTGCATTGATGTATTGCTGGGCATCCTGCTGGCCATGGCGCTGGATACGGCCATGACTGCACTGGAACGCAGCGACGCAAGAGCCTTGCAGCGGCTGTGAATCCACATAGAAAAAACGCCTCTGTCGGCCGACAGAGGCGTTTTTGCATCTTGGGGTATTACGGAGCTGGGGCAGTGAACTCTTTCAGGTGCGCTGTATCCAGCTCTTCGGCATCTTTGGCCGCCGATGTATAGGAAATTTTCAGATATTTCAGGGCCGTATCGTTTGCCAGCAGTTTTTTGCAGGTTTCCGTATCAAACGTGGAATGATTGGTCAGATCCAGCCAGATCAGCTGCGGCATCTGGGTCAGGGGGGTATAATCCATGTTCTTATATCTTTCCCGTGCACCCTGAGAGAGGGACATACTCAGATACTGCACACTGCTCTCCGCCAGCGGGGCAAAGCTGTCGATCTCCGGCCCTTGGCACAGCTGCAGAAAGCTCAGATTTTCCATCTGCTTCAGCGGTTCCAGCGAACCGATCCGGGTCACGTCCAGTCTCAGGACCCGCAAGTCAGCTCCGGCCAGCTGGGTCAGATCGACCTCACTGCCGGTGATCCACAGCATCTTCAGCGACTTCATCTGCGCCAGCGCCGAAAGGTCGGAGACATTGGAATCCGCCCGGATCCCGTCACTGCCATATTCCAGCTTTACCACAGAATCCAGCTTTGCAAAGGTCGGGAATGCGCTGCTCTCCACACTGGGCACACTCAAAAGCATCAGATTTTTGCATTCCTCCAGACCTGTCAGATCTGTAATGGGTGGGGCTCCCCTTCTATTATTGACCGACAATACCTGCAAGCTGTCAAAATGCCGCAGATCTGCCAGAGAGGCCACCGGATTATACGTTCCCTCTACGCTGACTGCGCAGGCTGCCAGCTGCTCATTGCTGCTGACGTTTCCCCCAATGTCCACCCCATCCGGTGCATCTTTGACGAGGAGATCTTTCACGCCGGTTCCGGAATTTATCGTGACCCGCTGATAATCCCAGACATCGCTGTGGTAGATATCCCCTTCCGGGCGGTCAAGCCATTTCCGGACGTGCTGCTCCATCACAGGGTCCTGCCACTCAATAACATAGTCCTCCCCATGCTCGGCATGGCTGGCCGGAACCGCAAGTGTCGTCTGCTGAACGAAAACATCCTGCATTTCCGAACGGAAAGGTCCCGGTCTCAGATTCAAAGAGCTTGCACATGCGCTGAACAAAAGCATTGCGCAGATCGGCAGGCTCAAAGCTTTTAACATTTTACGCATAACAGGCTCCTTTCTGTTTCGGCAAAATCTCTAGTTATATTTTACCATAGATTGTTTTTTTTTGTAAAGAAAAACCCACGATCTTTGCACAGGCATGGCAAAAATCGTGGGTTTGCTTAAAACAGATTTTCCGGCAGGCAGATATCCTGCTTTGGCACCTTGTCCCAGGAAAAGTCTGCAATGAGGCTTTCCGGGGTGCGGGGAGCCGGTTCAGGTTGGAGACCATAGGCAAAGGCAAGCCTGCCCACGATCTCTTCCGCCGTATACTTTGCCCGCAGATTTTCCAGGCTCTGGTCACCGTCCCGTTTGGAAAGGCGGCGGCCATCCGGGGCCAGCAGGAGCGGACAGTGGGCGAACTGCGGCGCTTTCAGACCCAGCAGACGATAGAGATAAAGCTGCCGGGCGGTGGAAGAGAGCAGGTCTGCGCCCCGCACCACCTCCGTCACGCCCATGCGGGCATCATCCACCACCACGGCCAGCTGGTAGGCAAACACGCCATCGGCGCGGCGGAGGTAGAAATCCCCGCAGTCCCGGAGCAGGTTCTCGGTGTGGGGGCCCATACAGCCATCGGTGAAGGTGATGTCCTCATCGGGCACCATGAGACGGTAGGCCGGGGCTTTCTTTTTGCGCTTCTCGGCGATCTGCTCCGCCGTCAGCCCCCGGCAGGTGCCGGGATAGATCACATTGCCGTCGGAGGTGTGGGGTGCGCTGGCGGCATGGAGCTGGGCACGGGAGCAGAAACAGGGGTAAACAAGGCCCTGTGCTTCCAGTTTGTTATAGCTCTCGGTGTAGATGGCGGCGCACTCGCTCTGGTAATAGGGGCCGTTGGGGCCGCCGTGGCTGCCGCCCTCGTCCCAGACAAGGCCCAGCCAGCGCAGGTCCTCTTCCAGTGCGTCGGCATATTTGCGGGGGCAGCGCTCGGCATCCAGATCCTCAATGCGCAGAACGATGCGTCCGCCCTGATGTCTGGCGCTGAGCCAGGCCAGCAGGCTGCAGGCCAGATTGCCCAGATGGAGCCGCCCGCTGGGGCTGGGGGCAAAGCGCCCGGTCACAGCGCTCACAGGCCCAGCTTCCACTCGCCGTCCACGGGCTGGGAGATGGGCGTGTTATAGAACTCGGCCACGGCCTTTGCCATGTACTCGGCATCCTTGCAGCTGGCGGTCTCCATTGCGGAATGCATGGCCAGCTGTGCCAGACCGATATCCACCATGGGGATCAGAATCTGGTGGCCCAGCAGGTTGCCCAGCGTGGAGCCGCCGGGAACATCCGCGCGGTTTGCGGCCACCTGCACCGGCACACCGGCCTTTTTGCAGATCTCGGCAAAGGCAGCGCCGGTAAAGCCGCTGGTGGTGTAGGTCTGGCGGGCATTGTACTTCAGCAGCACACCGCCGCCCATGACCGCCACATTGGCGGGATCGCTCTTTTCGGGGTGGTTGGGGTGGGTGGCGTGGCCATTGTCGGCGCTCAGCAGCAGGCTGTTGGTGCAGGCACGGATGCTCTGCTCCCGGGTGACCCCCAGCTTTTCCTCAATGCGGGCCAGCACATTGGCCATCAGGGTGCCCTGTGCGCCCTGCCGGCTGGAGGAGCCCACCTCCTCGTTGTCGAACATGACCCACATATCACCCCGGCCTTCCTCCTCGCCGCGGCCCTGCAGGAAGCCCCACAGGGTGGTGTAGGCGCATTCCAGGTCATCGATGCGGCCGGACATGAAATATTCGCCCTTCAGGCCCACGCGCTCGGCCTTTTCGCGGGTGCAGAGCACCAGGTCAGCATCCACGATGTCCTCAGCCCTGACCCCGGCCTCCGCAGCCAGAGCGTCCCGCAGGGTGGAACCCGCCTCACCAAAGATGGGCTGCAGATCCACCTGAGGGTTGTACTTCATGCCGTTGTTCAGATCATGGCTGAAGTGGATGCAGAGGTTGGGGATGACAGCCAGCGCCCGGTCGGGGTGGACCAGCAGGCTCCGGATGCCGTTCTCCGTGCGGACCAGAATGCGGCCCGCCACGCTCAGGGGACGGTCCAGCCAGGTGGGCATGATCATGCCGCCGTAGCCCTCGGTCTCCGCCTTGGCAAAGACCGTGTCCTTGCCGCCATCCAGCTGCTTGATGCGCCAGGTGGGAGAATCGCTGTGGCTGGCGGTGACATGCCAGCCGGTCAGCTCACCCTTGGGCATCCGCCATGCCAGCACGGCAGAGCCGTTGCGGGTGGTGTAATATCTGCCGCCGGGCACCAGCTCCCAGGCTGCGCTCTCGGGGCAGTTCTGGTAGCCGTTCTCTTCCAGGAGCTTCACAGCCGCAGCCGTGGAGTGGAAGGCGCTGACACCGGCGTTCAGGAAATCGAAGAGACCTTCGACGGAAAAGGTGTTATTCAGCATTTTATGTTCTCCTTTATTTTCAGGTTATCCGCTGCTAAACCTCTCCGTCATTGCTTCGCAATGCCACTTGTCCGGGTTGCGGCTCCCAACATTCACTTCGTGCAAAGTATTGCACTTGTGCCTTGTTGGCCGCTGCCCCAACAACAACTCCCTTCATCCGCCACTGGCGGCGGTTGTTGTTGCCTAATAGGAGAGGCAGGGGCCTTTCTTGGCTCCCCTGTTAGAGGAGCTGTCGCCGCAGACGACTGAGAGGTTTCGCCACAATTATACCGTTTCTCTTCTCAAAATGCAATCACACCGGGGCCATCTCGGCAAGCTGCTGTTCGAGCGCATGGCGGAGCTGGGCGGCGTGCAGGCCGCAGACCAGCTGGACCCGGGTACCCTGCACCACAAGACCTTTATGGGGCAGGGAGAGCAGAGCCCCCATATCCAGCAGCGAGGCATCCCGCACCGTGAGCCGGAGGCGGGTGAAGCAGTTTCCCAGCTGGGCGATGTTCTCCGGCCCACCCAGCGCGGCGATGAACCGGCACACCTCCTGCGGGTCGGCGTACGGGGACTGGTCTGTGGAAGGGGCTGCTTCCCGGCCCGGAGTGGGCAGATCCTTTGCTTTGATGAGGATGCTGAACACGGCAAAGTAGGTCAGGATCTCCGCAAGGCCCAGCAGATAGAGCAGCGGCAGGTTCTGCAGCTGCTCCCCGGCGCTCAGGTTGAACACCAGCGACCCCAGCAGGTTGGAGGTAAAGGCCCGGACATGCAGGACATGGAGCAGCACCATAAAGCCGCCCGTAATGACCGCATGGGCCACCCAGAGCAGGGGCGAAACGAAGCAGAACAGAAAATCAATGGGTTCGGTGATGGAGGCCACCGAGGCCGTGACCGCCAGCGGGATCATAGCGGCGGCGGTACGGGCACGATTCTCCCTGCGGGCCGTGAAGATGAAGGCCGCCGCAATGCCCAGATAGCCAAAGGTCTTGGTGAAGCCGGTGTACATCCAGACGATGCCGTCCGAGAGGGGCAGGCCCATGGTGTACTCGGTCATGCAGACGGCGTAAGCACCTGTGTAGGTCACAGAGCCTACGGTCAGGCTCCCGCCCAGCGAAGAGAACTGGAAGGGCATATAGATGAGGTGATGCAGGCCGGTGGGGATGAGCAGCCGTTCCAGAAAGCCGTAGAGGAACACACCCGCGTTCCCTGAAGCCGCGATCCAGTCCGTGAGGGCGCTGACCGCCCGTTGCAGCGGCGGGCAGACGAAGCAGAACCCCAGCCCCAGTGCCACAGCCAGCGCTGACAGACACAAAAACGACCACCGCAGACCCGAATAGAGCTGGGTGATCATGCCATAAAACTGCTTTTCGCAGGTGCGGTTGAAAAGCCACGCCGCCGCAAAGCCCAGCACGATGCCGCTTGCCACGCCGGTGTCCACCACCTGAATGCCCAGAATGGTGGTCTGGCCCGTGCCCGCAAGGCCGGTCATCCCGTTGGGCTGGGCAAGCAGTCCCAGCGCTTCCAGCGCGGTGTGGTTGGCTGTGAGGAACACAAGGTAGGCCATCAGCGCCAGCAGGGCGGCTTCCTGCTTTTCGGTTTTGGCGCGCACGGCAGCCACCCCAACGCAAAGAATGACGCTGAGGTTGTTGATGAGCACCATCATCCCGTTATAGAGCAGCTGACCCACCAGCTGCAGCGGAGCCCACTGCAGCACCGGCAGTGCCTGACACAATGGCTTGCTGGTGAGCAGCGCCCCCAGCACCAGCAGCAGGCCCGCCGCCGAAAGATAAGACAGCGGCGACAGCAGCGACTGTGAAAAGCGTTCCAGCCGCCGCAGAAATTTCTGCATCCGTTTCTCCCCCTTTTTCCGGTTCTTCACTCATTTCTCCCAGTTTGACCATGGCCGGATTATACGCGCCAGCGCAAAAAATGTCAATCCCGCCCGACTGAGAAAAAAAGGACAAAAGTTTGTATAGTTTGCACAGCCGGGGTGAAAAATCGTCCTGCGCACGCCGATTGACAACAGCCCGGCAGAACAGTATACTAGAAATGTACCAGAGCAGTTTCTCCGGCAGATGGGCCGGAACACGATAAAAGGAGGCTTTCCTATGATTCGCAAGCGTATTCTTTCCCTGCTGGTCTGCGCCGCCCTGCTGTGCGGCGTGCTGGCAGGCTGCAGCACCTCTTCCGGCAGCACTGCCGCTTCCAGCTCTTCCGCTTCTGCAAGCGAGAGCATCCCCTCTTCCACTGTGACCGCCGATACCGGCAAGGTGGGCCCGCTGGACGCAGGCGAGAACTCCCTGTTCTCCCTCTCTGACCCGGACGATGCCTTTGCCCCCTGCCTTGGCTGGGGCCCCGGTGTGTCCGGCTGCTCGCTGAAATCCGTCATCGCGGCGGCTTCCCTGCTGAAATGGGCCGATGGCTGCAACATGAGCATCCAGCCGGTCAGCGACATCAAAGATGCCTATACCCAGTGGTTCGACAGCCTGAGCGCCGATGACCAGCAGAGCTTTGCCGATGCCTGGCCGCTCATCAAGGCCGATGCCGAGACCCTGCTGACCGACAAGGACAGCATGACCGGCCGCATTGAGGATGCCGGTCTGGATGCCAAAGAGCTGCCCGGCTGTTCCGAGGAAAACTGGAAAGCCCTGGCCGATGTCATTGACGTACTGGTCCCGGCTTCCAGCGAGTATTGAGCGTCCTGTCTGCCCCTGAATGCAAGAGACATAAAAATAAGCCCGACGTTGTCGGGCTTATTTTTATGTTCAGATCTTCTTCAGGGTGTACTGGCGGGTGCCCATGCCGATCTTTTCGGCCTGCTCCAGCGTTGCCTTCCACTCGACATTGGGGTTGGAATCCTTGAAGTTGTCGTGGTGGCAGTTCCAGCCGGGCTTTGCAAGGTTCTGGCCCAGCTGGCTGTTGGGCAGGGGCTGTGCGTTCAGGCAGGCATCGGCACAGGCCTGATCCAGCGCCACGGGGTCAAAGGAGGCGAACATGCCGATATCCGGCAGGATGGGGGCATCGTTCTCGCCGTGGCAGTCACAGTTGGGGCTGATATCCTGCACCAGGCTGATGTGGAAGCAGGGGCGGTCTGCACAGACGGCGGCGGCGTACTCTGCCATCTTGCGGTCCAGCTCCTCGTTGGCACTGCTGTCGATGGAATAGATGGCATCGAAGTTGCAGGCACCGATGCAGCGGCCGCAGCCCTTGCACTTTTCGTAATCAATGACCGCCTTGTTGTTCTCATTGTAGCGGATGGCGTCGGAGCCGCACTCCTTGGCGCAGCGGTGGCAGCCGCGGCAGAGCTCCTCCTGCACGGCGGGCTTACCGGAGGAGTGCTGCTCCATCTTGCCCGCACGGGAACCGCAGCCCATGCCGATGTTCTTGATGGCTCCGCCGAAGCCGGTCGCTTCGTGGCCCTTGAAGTGGGTCAGGCTGATGAAGATGTCGGCATCCATAATGGCGCGGCCGATCTTGGCGGTCTTGCAGTATTCGCCGTTGGGCACAGGCACCTCAAGCTCATCGGTGCCGCGCAGGCCATCGCCAATGATGATCTGGCAGCCGGTGGTCATGGGCCAGAAGCCGTTTTCCTGCGCGCAGCTCAGGTGCTCCAGCGCGTTCTTACGGCTGCCCGGGTACAGCGTGTTGCAGTCCGTCAGGAAGGGCTGGCCCCCCTGCTCCTTACACAGGTCTGCCACCACCTTGGCGTAGTTCGGACGCAGGAAAGCCAGGTTGCCCAGCTCGCCAAAGTGCATCTTGATGGCCACGAACTTGCCGTCCATATCAATGCTCTTGATGCCCGCCGCAATGCACAGGCGGCGCAGTTTTTCGGTCAGGCTGGTGCCCACAGGACACCGGAAGTCGGTGTAATATACAGTCGATGCTTCCATAGGGATCTCCTCCGTTTTTGACAATTTCAGGCGCGGCACTCTCCCGCCGCCGGGTTCTCTCTTTATGGCTCCAGTATAGCACAAGGCCGGGGCCGGTGCAATTGCCCCAGGGCGCAAAAAAGCCGCCCGGACGGGCGGCTGGGGTGTTTGGGGAGCGATTTACGCAATGGCCGTGATGGCGGCCACGGCCAGGACGATCAGGCCCAGCACGATGCGGTAAAGACCGAAGAACTTGAAGTTATGGCGCTTGACGTAATCCATCAGGAAGCGGATGGCGGCAAGGCTGACCACAAAGGCGACCACGCAGCCCACCACGAGGACAGCGATCTCGGTGCCGGTCATCGCAGCGCCGGAGAGGACGAACTTGACCACCTTGAGCAGGGACGCGCCCGCCATAACGGGGATGGCGAGGAAGAAGGTGAACTCGGCCACGCAGGCACGGGACAGACCCAGCAGCAGGCCGCCCACGATGGTGGCACCGGAGCGGGAGGTGCCGGGGATGA
>ONZU01000570.1_pt1 | contig 32820 bp, 33 predicted proteins | sample 1671161 | NCBI WGS metagenome assembly ONZU01 (sample SAMN06348128, study PRJEB24527) | human gut metagenome | biome: human gut; feature: ankylosing spondylitis patient; material: feces | host: Homo sapiens | place: China | collected 2015-10
ATTAATTATATTATTATAATTAGACAATGATTTTTGAAATGGTGGTAAAATGGATAATAACGTGTTTTTTAAAGGTAAAGCTATAATAGATGAACAGTTTAATATTTTGTCAGTAGATGATGAGCTTAAAGATTTTTTAGGAGACACTCTCGTTAATACTACATTTGCACGACTCATACATCCAAGTGATATAAACCAGCTTGAGGCAGCTGTAAAGAATGCCCAGGGTGAATCGGGATTTGTTACGGCACTTAGAATGGTAGATAATACAGGAAGATACAGATGGTTTGTTTATATTATAGATGTAGCTGAACCTGCGGATAATGTTTGTAACAGCAGAATATGCAGTATATCGATTTTTGATATAAGAGTATTTTTTAAACATACAGATACAAAGGCTGATAACACATATATGGAATATTTCAGTCTTATGGAGTATCTTATGTTCTCATATGACGTATCCACTGATAGATTGAGAATTTTTATGATGGAGAGCCATCAGCAGGTAGATTTTTACCGGGGAACCTTAGCTGACTGGCGTAGAACAATGCTTGCCAATGGCAATGTGTATGGCGTTACACGCAATATATTTGATTCTTTTTGTGATGATTTTGCCAATGGAACAGAGATATTTGAACGTGAATTTAAGATGAAGATATTTGAGAATTCACAGGGGATGGAATGGTGTCTTGTCAAAGGTAAGACTATCATAGATTTTAATGGTAAAAAGCATGTAATTGCCACAATGTCAAAGATAAGTCCTGTCAATGATGAAGAGCATGTATATCTTAATTCAGATTCACTTGATGTAGGAACGGATATTCTTAATAAGCGTGCGATTACGGAATATACAAAGAGGCTTATTGAATCAAAACCGGAAGGTCCTGTTACAATTGCAATTATAGATATCGATAATTTTAAGACGATTAATGATGAGTTCGGTCATATGTTTGGAGATGAGGTAATATGCAATGTTGCAGATGTTATTAAAGAGTCTGTTGAAGGAAAGGGTGTAGCCGGAAGAATTGGCGGAGATGAGATGTTTATCGTTGTTGAGGGGCTTGAGAGCAATGATGAGATAAGAAATGTGCTTCGTACAATCCGCAATAACGTCTCATTTATGTATAATAACCAGCCTGATAAGCCGCATGTTACATGTTCTATCGGTTCGTCTACATATCCATGTGACGGACAGACATATGAAGAACTTTTTAATATAGCTGATAAGATGCTTTATCTTGCAAAAGAGAAAGGCAGGGACAGATATATAATATATCTCCCGGATTTGCATGAGGATTATGTAAAGGGCAAAGGAATGCCCAATTCAGAGGCATTCATGTTCTACAAGTACAAAAAAATCGGGGTTGTTAATGATATAGTTAATGCTTATAGAAAAAATGGAAAAGACAGTATTATGGAGTCAGCTGGTAAAATAAAGAGGGCTTTTGCATTAGACAGCATATTTATGTATCACCATACAGGAGAGTCCTGGGAGAGAAAGATTATAATAGGTGACAAGGATATTGTTGAAGATAATGATTATCTTAGCGATAAGGCATATATAGCTGATTTTACGGAAGATGGTATTGAAGTTATCGATAATATTAATTTTTTTGAAAGACGTGCAAAAAATACGGTTAAGGCATTTATTAATATGGGAATTAACCAGGCTGTCCAGATTATAGTTAATGTCGGTGATAAAAATGATGTTATTGTTTCGTTTAACAGAAACAGGCAGATGAGTAAGTGGAGTGAGATGGATATAGTATATCTTGCAATACTTGGTAATATATTTGGAAATGGATTATACAATGATTAATACATTTGTTGCCCTTGATATTGAGACGACAGGTCTTAATCCGGCAGAAGACAAGATAATAGAAATAGGAATGGCCAAAATATCCGATGGAGAAATTGTTGACAGTTATTCAACACTTGTTAATCCGGGAATAAAAATCAGCGAACGTATCACCATGATAACAGGTATTACAGATGATATGGTTGAAGGAAAGCCGGCGATAACAGAGATAATAAGTGACATAGTTGATTTTACAAAAGATATGCCAATCCTTGGACATAATGTAATATTTGATTACAGTTTTATTAAAAAGGCGGCTGTTAATTCGGGACTTGATTTTAAAAAGAGTGGAATTGATACGTTGAAGCTGTCAAGAAGGCTTCTTCCCGAAGTACCGCATAAAACACTTGAATATCTGTGTGGATATTTTGGGATTGATGCAGGAAATTCGCACAGGGCATATGATGATGCATTGAGTGCAATGAAACTGTATGAGAAGCTCCATCAAATTAAACCTGATGATACAGGATTTGATGAGCTTATAGAGCTTAATTATTCAGCAAAGAAGGATTCTCCGATTACTGCGGCACAAAGAAAATATCTTATAGCACTTACCGAAAAGCATGGGCTTGAGCCGGTTGAAGACATTGATGCACTGACGAAGAGCCGTGCATCAAAGCTTATTGATAATATTATATCTAATTATGGAAAATAATTGCTATGGCAGATAATCTGTTATAAAAGGTATGCGTCGATTTTTTTGATTATGTAATCTTTTGTTATAGTATTAAGAGTTTCTGCATATTTTTTAAGGTGATTAATTTTTTCATTTTCGCCGTTTTTAGAATAGATTTCTGCAAGCATTACATAATTGGCAGATAAATCTGAGCGGCTGCGGATTCCGAATTCAAGGAAGCTGACAGCCTCTTTTTCATATCCGTTATCAATTAGTGCTCTTGCAAGGTTAATAATTTCACGACACAGCGTATGGAAATTATTTTCATATATTGTAAGTTCTGAAAGATTGGCAACACCATATTCCAGTTTTAAATCTGTGTTAGTCTTGCCGGTAAGGTTCAGGATTTTTTTATCTTTAAGATTCATAATATTCTGTTCGGCATTGCTTATTTCGGCAATGTCGGTTTTTATAAATGGCAGATTATCAGGTATTGTAATGTAATTAAGATTTGAAATATCGCGTCTCCGGCTCTGGTTGGCTTCACTTTCACGTTTGAAAAAATCTTCATTTGAGCCAGCGGTTTTGTTGTTGCTTCTTTTAAAATATATTTGCATTAAGATAAGTATTATTATAAAATAGGGCAGTATTAAATGCATTTGAATCTCCAATCTATGGAAAACAGTGCGGAAAAGAGGAAATATGATTAATTTTAATAACAAAAAAAATAAGAAAATATTGACAGCGGTTGTAATTATTTTTCTTGTAGTCGCGATGGTTGTACCGATGGTTGCCTCTGCACTGCTTTCATTTCGTTAAATAATTTATTAATGAAATGATATATTAAATCGCTTTTTTTTTCAATATGTTATATAGAGAATATTAAATGCGGTCCGGAGGAGAATATGAAAACAGGAAAAATAACAAATTCAGTTATCAGTCGTTCTGTGTTAAAAAATATAAAACCTGCAAAGAACAGCCTTGCTGTCAAGCCGTCAATTGGTGCAGATGCTTCAGTTCTTGAAAATGGTATTGTAATTGCATCAGACAGTGGATTTGAACCTGTCTATACAGCATCTAACAATATTTACGCAAGAGGTGGAAGACCGCAGTATATCCAGTGCTGCGTCAATCTTGCACAGGATATGCGTGAGATACGTCTAAAAGAGATAATGCAAAAGATTTCTGCGGATTGTGCACAGCTTGGGCTTGTTGTTTCAGGTGGACATACACAGGTTGAGGCAGGAAATACAAGAGCTGTTGTAGCGGTTACAGCAGTTGGATTTACAGAAAATGTGAAAGAACCACATGCTGTCGGAAGCAATATGGCGAAGCCGGGAGACGATATTATAATGACAAAATGTATCGGCATAGGTGGAGTACAGTATATTATAAATAATAACAGAGAAAAAATACTTGAAAAGTATGTTGAAGATGTAGTAAAACGTGCATATGGCAATAGAAGTGATTTGTCAATTGCAAAAGAAGCCTGTATAGCGATAGAAAATGGTGCTGTATCTTTGCACGATATGTCACAGGGTGGTGTATATGCAGCGTTATGGGATATGGCTGAAGCATCAGGAACAGGACTTCTGGTGGATTTCAGGGCAATAGCTGTCAGACAGGAAATAATAGAGATATGTGAAATGTTTGACATTAATCCATATGAATTAAATTCTTGTGGAAGTCTTTTGATAACATCATCCGATTCGGAGCGTATTATAAAAGCACTTGCAGAAGAGGAAATTGACGCATGTGTTATAGGAAAAGTTACGGATGGTAATGATAAGATAATCAATAATCTTGATGAGGTTCGTTTCCTTGATAAACCGGTACAGGACGAAATTTACAGACTGCAGGAGATGCAGAGTGAAACAACAGCAGAATGAGACTGCATGTACAGTGAAAGGATTATGATATGAGAGAAAAGATTTTAAATATGCTTGAAAAAAATTCAAGAATAGATATAAAAGATATGGCTGTTATGTTGGGGATAAGCGAGCCGGAGGTAGCTAATGAAATCGCTGATATGGAAAAAGAGCATATTATATGCGGATATAATACAATAATTGACTGGGATAAAACGAGTGAAGAAAAGGTTACGGCACTTATTGAGGTTAAGGTTACGCCACAGAGAGGGCTTGGATTTGACAGCATTGCTGAAAGAATATACCAGTATGATGAGATAACTTCTGTATATCTTATGTCAGGCGGCTTTGATTTTACGGTTATTATTGAGGGAAAGACAATGAAATCTGTAGCACAGTTTGTCGCCAATAAGCTTGCACCGCTTGATTCGGTATTAAGCACTTCAACACATTTTGTATTGAAAAAATATAAAGATTATGGAAAAGTTCTTGGCGAACCTGAGAAAGATGAAAGGATGCCGGTGACACCATGAGAGATGCTTTATCTAAAAAAATTGTTGATATTGAGCCTTCTGGAATACGTAAATTTTTCGATATAGTAAGTGAAATGCCTGATGCAATATCGCTTGGTGTCGGGGAACCTGATTTTGACACCCCTTATCGTGTAAGGGAAGAGGGCATTTATTCGCTTGAAAAAGGCCGCACATTTTATACGTCAAATGCCGGTTTAAAAGAGTTAAGGGATGAGATAAGCCGTTATATTGCAAGAAAATATAATTTGAATTATAGTGCCGAAGATGAGATAATGGTCACAGTAGGAGGAAGCGAAGCGATAGATGTTGCACTTCGTTGCATGGTTGATCCGGGGGATGAAGTACTGATTCCGCAGCCATGTTATGTATCTTATGTCCCATGTGCGGTTATGGCAGATGCAAAGCCGGTGGCTATTGAGTTAAAAGCCGAGAATGAATTCAAGCTTACAAAAGAAGAACTTATAGCATCAATAACAGATAAGACTAAGATACTTATACTTGCATATCCTAATAACCCGACAGGTGCTATTATGACAAAGGAGGAGCTTGCAGAGCTTGTACCTGTTATAATTGACAATGATTTGTATGTTATTTCTGATGAGATTTATTCAGAGCTTACATATGGCAGCAGGCATTGCTCTATAGCATCATTTCCGGGAATGAAGGAAAGAACTGTAGTCATAAATGGATTTTCAAAAGCATTTGCAATGACAGGATGGAGACTTGGGTATGCCTGTGCACCGAAAAATATTATGACGCAGATGATAAAGCTTCATCAGTTTGCGATAATGTGTGCTCCCACAAACAGCCAGTTTGCTGCGGTTGAAGCGATGCGTAACTGTGATGATGAAGTCGGAAAGATGGTTGAGGCATACGACCAGAGAAGAAGATTTCTACTTAATGCATTTAAGGAAATGGGAATAGAATGTTTTGAGCCATATGGTGCATTTTACGTATTTCCGTCAATTAAAAAGTTTGGCATGACATCGGATGAGTTTGCTAACAGACTGTTGTTTGAGCAGAAGCTTGCCGTTGTGCCGGGAACTGCATTCGGAGCTTCGGGTGAGGGTTTTGTCAGAATTTCGTATGCTTATTCTGTTGAGAAACTGAAAGCAGGACTTGAGAGGATAGAAAATTTTATAAAGAACTTGTAGGAGAAAAAAACAATGACTGGAATAAATGTTGATTATATTAATCCGTTCTTAATGGCGGCAACGGGGATTATTAAAGATATATGTCAGATTGAAATGAAGATTGGCAAACCTTATGTAAAGGAGACAGCGTTTGCGGATGATTCAGTTATTATTATGATTGGTATTACGGGAGAGATGCGTGGTCAGGTTATGATTGTTCTTTCATATACAAAGGCACTTGAAATTGCATCTAAGATGATGATGGGGATGCCGGTTGAAAAACTTGATGAAATGTCTATTAGTGCAATCAGTGAACTTGGTAATATGATTATGGGTAATGCTGCGACAATATTTTCAACAAAAGGAATACTTATAGATATTACACCGCCTACGGTCTGTCGTGGTAATCTTACCATTGCACAGTCATTTGCACAGAATATATGTGTACCTTTAAGCGGCGGCGATATAACAATTGAACTTGACGTTGCTGTCAAGGCATGATAGAAAAGAGGCACATAAATGCTTAATATTGTATTACACGAACCTGAAATGCCTGCAAATACAGGAAATATAGGAAGAACATGCGTTGCAGCAGGTGCAAGGCTGCATCTTATAGAGCCTTTGGGATTCAGTATCAATGATAAGATGGTAAAAAGAGCCGGTCTTGATTATTGGGATAAACTTGATGTGACAGTTTATGATGATTTTAATGATTTCTGTGAGAGAAATCCGGGAGCTAAGATTTATATGGCTACAACAAAAGCACATAAGACATATACCGAGGTTTCTTATGAGCCGGACTGCTATATAATGTTTGGTAAAGAAAGTGCCGGAATTCCTGAGGAAATTCTTGTGGATCATGAAGATACCTGTGTAAGGATTCCAATGATTGGAGATATCCGTTCACTTAATCTTTCCAATTCTGTTGCCATTGTTTTGTATGAGGCTTTAAGACAGAACAATTTTGATCATATGAATCAGGAAGGTCATCTGCACCGACTTGAGTGGCATGATGAGTAAAATTACAGCCGTGGAGTGTGTTAGTTATCACAACCACGGCTGATTTTGACTGCTTTTTGTTGTTTCAGACTGTTTTTAAGTGTTTTCAGCTGATTTTGAAATTGGCAGTGAGAATATGAATTCTGTTCCGACGCCGACTGTACTGATTACGTCAATATTTTCATTATGTGCCAGAAGTGTCTCTTTTACGATTGACAGACCAAGACCAGAACCTTTTTTATCACGTCCGCGGGATGAATCTGACTTGTAAAATCTGTCCCAGATTCTGTCAATATTTTCTTTGGAAATACCGGCACCGGAATCTTTTACTGAAATATAGGCTTTTTCACCTTTTTCTTTAACTGAAATAAATATATTTGAGTTTTCTGAACTGAATTTGATAGAATTATCTACAAGATTGTAAATAACCTGTCCGATTTTTACTTTATCAGCACTGACCAGTTCTTTTTCCGCGGAAAAAGTAAGCTGGAACTGGATTTTTTTCTTTTTGCAGGTTCCCTCAAATGTTTCTATTGTATGTTTTATAAGAGCATTAATATCAAAGCTGCTTATGTCGAGACGAACTGATTTGGGGTCAAGTTCGTTTAACGTAAGGATATTACTTGTAAGTTTTGTAAGGCGGTCAGTTTCAAACAGCACAATATTGATATATTTATTAATCATTTCCGGTGGAATAGTTCCGTCAGCAATCGCTTCGAGATAACCCTTGATTGATGTGAGCGGTGAGCGGAAGTCGTGTGAAATATTTGAAAGGAACTTCTGCTGGAACTGGTCCATCTCATTAATCTGTGTTGCCATGTAATTAAGCGAAGCAGAGAGCTGTCCAATCTCGTCATTATGTCCGACAGCAACTTTATATGAAAGATTACCGCGGCCATATTCTTTGATGGCATTGGTAATGTCTTTCAGAGGATTATGTATATGTATAATATACAGTATGATAAAAGCTGAGTTTAAAACAAGTATTATGAGAAGTGTTATATAGTTAGTGTTGAATGTTGTATACACACGGTCTGTTATAACAGATTCCGGCATATGTACAACGACATAGCCTTTCATGACAAATTTATTTGTAATAGGTGCGAATACGGAAACATTTTTTTCTGTAAATACACCATAGAAGTTACCATTCATTGAGTGATTGGTACCAAGCTTACTTACATCAAAATTGTTGATTGTATACAGGATACCATTTTCGTCAACTTCTTCATTCATATTGTTGTATTGTGTGTCAAGTATTACATTGCCATCCATGTCAACAAACATGATTCTTGAATGGTCAAGTTCGGTTATTGTATGAAGTTCAAGCTGTATGATCTTCAATTTGTCATTGCTGAAGTAGTCCGGGGCAAATTCGGCAGCTATTGATACTGCCTGCCGGTACATGTTTTCAGTCTGTTCTGAATATACACGATTGTAATCTATTTTGTATGATATGACAGTTACACCTACAAAACCTATAATTGCAACGGAAACATATATGAGAATATATTTGGTTAATAGATTAAATTTCATATGATATACTCCATTATTTTGTAACAAATTTGTAGCCGATGCCCCATACTGTATCTATTGCCCAATGTGCATGGTCTTTGATTTTTTCACGGATACGCTTGATATGTACATCTACTGTTCTTGTATCACCGATATATTCATATCCCCATATATTGTCAAGAAGCTGCTCTCTTGTAAATACCTGATTAGGAGATGAGGCGAGAAAGTAGAGCAGTTCAAGTTCTTTTGGAGGCATTTCAACGTTTTTGCCATAATAAAGCACAGAATAATTGCCAAGATTGATTGTAAGGTCAGGATATTCAACAACCTGTGATGGCTTTTCTGGGACGGATGTGGCTGCCGGCTGCTGGTAACGTCGGAGTACGGCTTTAACACGTGCGACAAGCTCTTTTGTCTCAAATGGTTTTATCATGTAATCGTCAGCACCAAGTTCAAGACCGAGAACTTTATCGAATGTCTCACCCTTTGCTGAGAGCATGATTATAGGAATATTGTTTGTTTTTCTGATTTCACGGCATACCTGATAACCGTCAATGCCGGGAAGCATAAGATCGAGAAGTATCAGATCCGGTTTAAATATATTAACCTGTTCCAGTGCAGATTCGCCGTCATATACTATCTTTGTCTCAAAACATTCTTTTGTAAGATACAAAGATATAAGTTCCGCAATATTTTCATCATCATCAACAATGAGTATTTTTTGTTTAACTGCCATGCTAAAGCCTCCTTTATTATTTGCTTTTTATTTGAATTCTACGATTGTAACGCCGGCATCACCTTCACCGACTTCGCCAAGACGGAATGATTTTACATATGGAACACCTTTTAAGTAGCTTGCAACACCATTTCTTAATGCACCTGTTCCTTTTCCGTGGACAATACGTACCTGTGCGATTTTTGCAATGTATGCATCATCAAGATATTTGTCAAGTTTTGCAACAGCTTCGTCAACGGTAAGTCCTAAAAGGTTGATTTCCGGTGAGATTGAAGCTGATTTTGACATCTTTATGCGGCTTGAGCCGCCTGTTTTTATTGTAGTCTTTTCTTCAGGGTCTTTGTATCCTGTTACAATTTCCAGATTGTTTACTTTGGTCTTGGTTGTAAGACTTCCAACACCAACTGTTACTTCACCTTTTGGATTCGGTGCAGAAAGAATTGTGCCGATTACATTCATGCTGAGTACGCGTACATGCATGCCCTCTTTTAATTCTGCGGCAGATACAGGCTTGTGCGACTTTGGTGCAGTAGTCTTAACTGCGAGTTTTTCCTGTCTTTTATTCATTTTGTCACGGACAGCACTTCTTTGCTTTTCAAGCTCTTTTACGCTCATGCCGTGTTTGTTCATAGTCTTTATTGTCTCGTCGGCATATTCTTTTGCTTCACGCAGGATTTCTGCAGCTTCTTCATTGGCTTTACGGATAATCTTATCTGTTCTTTCATCGAGACGCTTTGATTTGGCAGCAGCTTCTGCTTTGAGTCTGCGTATCTGGTCTTTGTATTCTTTTATCTCAGCCTGCTCTTTTTCTATTGTTATACGGCTGTTTTCAAGGTCTGTGAGCAGATCTTCAAAGTGAATATCGTTTGCGTCAATACGGCTTGATGCATCATCAATTATATAAGATGGAAGACCGAGTTTTCTTGAAATTGCAAATGCATTACTTTTTCCCGGAACACCAATTAAAAGTCTGTAAGTAGGTGAAAGCGTTGCAACATCGAATTCACAGCTTGCATTTTCCACGCCTTCCGTTGTAAGTGCAAATACCTTTATTTCACTGTAATGTGTAGTAGCCATCGTTGTTATATCTTTGTTGTGAAGGTCGGATAAAATTGCAATTGCGAGTGCTGCACCTTCTGTCGGGTCAGTACCGGCACCAATTTCATCAAAAAGTATAAGGCTGTTTTCGTCAGCTTCCTTTAAAATGCTTACAGTGTTAGTCATATGTGATGAAAATGTAGAAAGGCTCTGCTCAATACTTTGTTCATCACCAATATCTGCAAAAATATTATCAAATACGGCAATCTGTGAGTGGTCCATGGCAGGAATATGAAGTCCTGATTGTGCCATGAGAGTGAGAAGTCCGACTGTTTTTAGAGAAACAGTCTTACCGCCTGTGTTAGGACCTGTTACGATAAGCAGGTTAAAATCTTTTCCCAAATAAATGTCAATTGGAACGACAGTTTTTGCCGGAATAAGAGGGTGTCTGCCTTTTTTGATATTAATGTATTTATCAGTGTTCATTATAGGACAGCTGCATTTGTAAAACTTAGACAGCTGTGCTTTTGCAAATATAAAGTCAAGTGTGACAAGGATAGTGTAATCCGATTGCAATTCATCTGTATATGCGGATGCTTCAGCACTGAGTGCTGCAAGAATACGCTCGATTTCGGCCTGTTCTTTAAGTTCAAGCTCACGAATGTCATTATTTAACTTAACGACAGCTGCCGGTTCAATAAAAATTGTTGAGCCGGTTGCAGACTGGTCATGAATCATTCCGGCAATCTGTGATTTGTATTCGGCCTTTACGGGAAGGCAATATCTGCCCTGACGCATGGTTATGACATAATCCTGCAGACACGATCTTGTTGACGGTGAATTGAGAATTTTATTAAGTTCAGTGTGAATACGGTCTGCCGAAATACGCATCTGGCGGCGGATGTCACGCAGAGTGCCGCTTGCGTCATCGCTTATTTCTTCCTCGGAAATAATACAGTTTTTAATCTGTGTATTGAGTGATGTAAGAGGTTCAAGTGAGTTGAAATAATCTGTGAGTGAATCGTTAGTTTCCTCGTAATGCGATTTTGCAGCTGCGGCAGTAGTAAGAACTGCACTTATATTCAGAAGTTCGTGTGTATTTAACGTGCTTCCGACCTCAAGACGCTTAATGCTGTCAATAATATTAGTAACTCCCGAAAATGATACACTGCCTTTTGCATATATTCTGGAGAGTGCATCGCTTGTCTGTGTAAGTGCGTCGTTAATTGAGTTAATATCAGTCATGGGCTTTAAATCAGCACACATTTTTCTGGCAGCTTCACTGCCGGCATAAGATGATAATTTTTCTATAATTTTATGATATTCAAGTGTTTTAAGTGACTTGTAATCCATTATTTAAATTCTCCATTCAAAATCTGTTTAATATGGTTATTTTACATCATTCAGCTAAAAAAAGCTATACGCATTGTTGGGTCAGGTACTCTGGTAATATTAATTTACAAGTATGTCATAGAATGTTCATATTTATTTATTATAATAAAATAAGTTTGGAATTGTGAGCGTGTTTCTCATAGTTAGGAAAATACTTTAGAACGGAGTTTTGTTTCGTATGGATTATAATGGAAGAAATGAGAAGGAAACACAGGAAACACAGGAAACACAGGAAACACAGGAAGAGTTTCCTTTATATACGGAAAGAATAATTATTAATCCTAAAGTTAAGTATAAAAAGTTGTTCAGTTTTTTGAAGTTTCTTGGCGGTGCGGTTATATTCGGAGTAATTGCATGTGCCGTAATTGTATTATTGTATCCATATTTTGATAAAAAGGTAAATGGAAACAATGAGCCAGCTGTTTCACTTGAGTTAAAAAAAGACCAATATATAGATGATTCCGTTGACGGCAGTCTTGACAATGTACGCCAGGATCAGGCAGATACTGACAGACTGGAGATAAAATCGACGGCACAGATTAATGAAGAAGCATCAAAGTGCATGGTGATATTTGAAAATGATGGCAGCCAGAATACAGGAATGAATGATTCAGTAGGTCTTATAATAGGTGATATAAATAATGCATATATTATAATAGCTGATTCATGTGTTTTGAATAATTATGATATGGCTGTCAAAGCAGGATTTAATGGCGGTGCATATGGAGAGGCAAAGCTTATCGGCAGTGATTCATACAGTAAAGTTTCATTGTTGTCAGTACAGAAAGATTCAATTAAAGCAGCTTCAGATGCTGATATACAGGTGGCTGTGCTTGGCAATTCGTATAAGATGAAGGAAAATGACCCTGTTATTGCAATAGGACGCATAAATGGAAGTACAGGACAGACAAAATTTGGAAATATTACACAGATTACAGATGAGAGCAGTGTCGATAATACATTTGAGATGATGAGTATTGATATTATTCCATCATATGGCGACTATTGTTATATATTTAACAAAGGCGGCAATGTTGTAGGAATTGCAAGACCATCAGGTGATATGATGAAATTTCAGGCGGTTGGATTATCTGATTTAAAACCTCTTATTGAGACACTTTCAGCAAGCCCTGAGATTATATATCTTGGAATAAAAAGCACTAATGTGACATCAGTTACAGCTGAAAGATATAAGCTTCCGCTGGGAGTCTATATTACAGATGTGATTATGGACTCGCCGGCTTTTGAGGCAGGACTTCAATGCGGTGATATTATTACTGCTTTGAATGGAAATAGTGTTTTGACAATTCAGTCATTTAGTGAGAAACTATATCGGTGTGTGAACGGTGAGAATATCACACTGACTGTCAAAAGAGCCGGACGCGATGAGTACAGGGAACTTAATTTTTCCGTTGTGCTTTCTGTGAGATAACGGTATGTTCCGGTGGATTTTTGTGAAAATAATGAGTAAATATTTTAAAGAAGGAATAGGTAAAAGAAAATGCGTTATATTGAGACTTTAAAAGATGGTGAAAGAATAAGTGAGGTATATCTTTGCAAGTCAAAATCGACTGCGACAACAAAAGCGGGTAAAGAGTATGAAAATGTTATGCTTATGGATAAGACAGGTCAGCTTGATTCTAAAATATGGGACCCTAATTCAGGCGGAATAAGTGACTTCGATGCACTTGATTATGTTGCAGTTACAGGACAGGTTACAAGTTTCAATGGAGCATTACAGTTAAAGATTGACAGAATCAGAAAGGCTGACGAGGGTGAATATATTGAATCTGATTATATTCCAAGCAGCCGTTTCAATATTGATGATATGTATAAAGAGCTTCTTCAGTTTGCGGGAAGTATTAAAAATACATATATTTCATCACTCTTAAAAGCATTTTTTGTGGACGATGCGGACTTTATCAGAAAATTCAAGTCAGTTGCAGCCGGAAAGTCTGTTCATCACGGATTTGCAGGCGGACTTCTTGAGCACAGCCTTAGTGTGACAAGAATGTGTGATAAAATTGCATCAAATTATGATTTTCTTAACAGGGATCTGCTGGTTGCCTGTGGAATGCTTCACGACTGCGGTAAGGTAAGGGAACTTGCAGAATTTCCTAAAAATGATTATACGGATGAGGGGAATTTCCTCGGACATATTGTAATGGGATACGAGATGGTTACTCAGAAAATGAATCAGATAGAAGGATTTCCTGAAACATTGAAAGCGGAAATAGGTCATTGTATACTTGCACATCATCGTGAACTAGAGTATGGTTCGCCGAAAAAACCGGCAATAGCGGAGGCACTTGCTCTTGCATTTGCAGATGACTGTGATGCAAAAATGGAGACAATGCGTGAGGCACTTGAGGCGAAAGATACAAATGACTGGCTTGGATACAACAGATGGATTGATGCTAATATCAAGAGAACAATTGTGTAGATAAGAATTCATCTTATAGGAGAATTTATGTTAAAAAAAGACGATCAGGTTACGATTGAAATAGAAGATATAGGAACAGACGGTGCGGGAATAGGCAAAGCCGATGGTTATACACTTTTTGTAAAAGATGCGGTTATAGGTGATATTATAAAAGCCAAAGTTATTAAGGCAAAAAAGACATACGGATATGCAAGGCTCATGGAGATAATAACAGCTTCTAAAGACAGGGTAGAACCTGTATGCCCTGTTGCAAGGCAGTGTGGCGGATGTCAGATTCAGCAGATGTCGTACTCAGCACAGCTTAAATATAAACAGAAGCTTGTCCGTGACAATCTGGCAAGAATCGGTGGAATAACAGATTGTGAAGTTCTTCCTGTAATAGGAATGGAGAATCCGTTTAATTACCGCAACAAAGCACAGTATCCGGTCGGAAGAAATAAGGACGGAAAAGTTGTAATTGGTTTTTACGCAGGAAGAACACACAGTATTGTAGATTATACGCAGTGTGCAATCGGTGCACCTGAAAATGCACAGATTCTTGAGAAAATCCGTACATTTATCAATGAAAACAATATAAGCGTTTATGATGAGCAGTCCCACAAGGGACTTATTCGTCATATTCTGATAAGAACAGGAAAACATACCGGTCAGATTATGGTCTGTCTTATTATAAACGGTAAAACGCTTCCGCATGCTGACAAGCTGGCAGATTGTTTAAAAGATATCAGCGGAATGTCATCAATTATGATTAACATTAATAAGGAAAGAACTAATGTTATTCTTGGCAGTGAATGTTCAGTAATATGGGGGAATTCCTATATCGAGGACAGTATCTGCGGGATTATGTTCAGAATTTCACCACTCTCATTTTTTCAGGTCAATCCTGTGCAGACGGAAAAGCTTTATCGTAAAGCTCTTGAATATGCAGAACTTACGGGAAATGAGACGGTCTGGGATTTGTATTGCGGAATAGGAACAATATCGCTTCTTATGGCAACAAAGGCACGAAAGGTATACGGTGTCGAGATTGTTCCACAGGCGATAGAGGATGCAAAAAATAACGCACTCCGCAATTCTCTTAATAATGCTGAATTTTTTGTCGGCAAGGCAGAAGAGGTTGTGCCGCGTATTTATGATGAAGATATGAAGAAAGCGGAAAATGAGCCTGTTGATTCAAAAGAAAGTTCTGGATTGTCCGATTCAGCCTCCTTTGAGTCTGTAATGAGGATTAATCCTGATGTTGTGGTTGTTGACCCGCCTAGAAAGGGCTGCGATGAGACACTTCTTGATACGGTTGTCAAAATGAATCCTAAGCGGATTGTGTACGTGAGCTGTGATTCGGCAACACTTGCACGCGACCTGAAATATCTTGCTGCTAATGGTTACGAGATAGCTCGTGTTCAGCCTGTAGACCAATTCGCTCATACGGTGCATGTGGAAAATGTCGTGAAGCTGGTCCGAAAAACTTCCGACGCATATATCGACCTCAAAGTGGATATGGACGAGCTTGATTTGACTGCTTCTGAAGCAAAAGCAACGTATGAAAAAATCAAACAGTATATCTTGGACAAATACGATACGAAAGTTACAAATCTATACATTGCTCAGGTAAAAGATAAGTATGGTATTATTGAACGAGAAAATTATAATAAGCCAAAATCCGCATATGCAAGACAGCCACACTGCCAGCTTGAAAAAGTAGAAATGATTGAAGAAGCACTTCGTTATTTTAGAATGATTTAAAGTGTAATCGGCATATTGGTATAAACAAGAATCCTTCTGTAAAATGATAGTACAGTCAAATTACAGGAGGATTTTTCTATGAAAACAATATTTGAAGAACAAGGCGTTGAGTATCATCAGGCGGGAGATTATATGCTCCCAAATGTAGAGCAGGCAGAACAGAATGAATATCAAATCGGCGTGTGGGGCAGCGTTACAAGCGACATTTAAAATCAAATCATCGAGTTCTCTATTATAATTATCTGACTTCGAGCAGGCTGTATGAACATCTTGCCGAAGTCGATACACGAGCCGAGGAAATATTTCAGGAGCTGATAAAATCACTTGCCGAAAAGGACAATGTAACAGAGAAACTCAAAGCAGAAAATACATTTTTATTGATTTGCAAGATGAATAACATTCGGAATTGTGCCTCTGAAATTGTAAATGCCGAGGTGATTTATGTATGAGAGAAGTATTATATGGAATACTTCTGGATTGCAAGTGTCTGTCAGACTCCAATGGAGATGCATGGCGTGATGAATATGAAAAGTGTTCCTGCATGACAAAATCAAATTGACTAATACCGGTTAGCAATATATAATATAGGCAAAACGAAAATGACATGAATGAGGAGCAATTAAATGAAGAAGGTTATAACACTTGAAGAAGCATTAAAAAGAATTGAAGAATTAGAAAATGAAAACGCCGAGTTACGTGAAGAACTGGAATACTATAAAAATCGCAAATTAAGCGGAAGGCAGAAGCACAATGCAAAATGGATGGCAATCTACAATGATTTTGTTGCTGGTTATGAAAGTGGAATGACTATGGTAGAGATTGCAAAACGAAATAATGTCAGCGAGAGGACGATTTACAGATATAAAGCGTGTTACGACAAGATAAAGGAATCTGTGAGTAATACTACAGAGTAAAAGACGATACGTATAGGATTCATAAGGAGTAAGGTTTGAGGTGCAAAATATGTACCGCAAGATAAACGAAGGGTTTTATGGCGGAAGATAAGAAAGAGAAAATCAAGATAATTGAGATTAATGAGGAATACATGAAGGACAGACTTCTATGAGTACCAACATTAACAGATAGATTCATACAGCAAGCTATTGAGAAGGATATAGCCAGTCTTGAGAAAAAAGAAATTGACCGATATGTATCTCGATGATAAATACAGTGAGCTTAGCAAGAAGCTGGACAAATGCGAGGAAGAGAAAGTAATATTTTCTGACTGTGCATTATCACAGAAAAACATTGTAGATAAGATGAAGGCTATCAGAACCAAGCTAAAGAACGCAGAGGATGGTACAGTCGATCCATATAAGCTGACCTTCGTGTTAAAGGGGATGGATGAAAGAAGCATACCGGATGCGAGAGACAGATATATGAATCTTCATAAAGCAGTTTAGTCGATTAAAAATTGAGGTGACAAGATGAAAGACAACAAGCGTGAAATTAGCATTGTTCGTTCTTCAGCAGCAGAGTATCTTACATTTATAACTGCAACTGGAGAAGGAGATGTTAATGCTATATATTCTGATGAAAATGTATGGCTTACCCAGAAAATGATGGGGGTATTATATAATGTAGAGACAAATACGATTAATTATCATCTGAAAAAAATATTTATGGATAAAGAAGTAGATGAGAATTCAGTTATTCGAAAATTTCGAATAACTGCCGCTGATGGAAAAACATATAATACCAATCATTATAATCTGAGTGCAATCATTGCTGTAGGAAATAAAGTGGATTCTCCGAGAGCTATCCAGTTCAGAAAGTGGGCAAATCATATAATTGAGGAATTTGCAGTTAAAGGATTTGCTATGGATGATGAGAGATTAAAAAATTTTGGGACTGTTTTAACAAAAGATTATTTTAAGGAGCAGTTAGAAAGAGTACGGGAAATCCGCCTCTCAGAAAGACGATTTTATCAAAAAATAACAGATATATATGCAACAAGTATAGATTATGATGCACATTCTTTAACAACAAAAAAATTCTTCGCAAGAGTACAGAATCAGCTTCATTGGGCAATTCATGGAGAAACTGCTGCAGAAACAATTTATCATAGAGCAGATAGTGATAAGGAAAATATGGGGCTGACAACATGGAAGGATGCTCCAGATGGTAAAATTCAAAGGTTTGATGTGGTTATTGCTAAGAATTATCTGACAAAAGAAGAGTTATCTTCAATGGCAAGAATAGTCAATGCATACCTGGATTTAGCAGAGCTGAGGGCAGAGGAAGAAGTTCCGATGACTATGGAAGACTGGGCTGAACAGTTTGAAGGGATTTTAAGACTGAGTAAGAAAGAAATATTAACAAATGCAGGTAGTATATCTGCAAAGATAGCAGAAGAACATGCACTTACCGAGTTTGAAAAATATAGAGTAAAACAGGATAAGCTGTATCAAAGTGATTTTGACAAAATATTGATAGGAGAAGTTGTTGACAATGAAATAGATGATACTGAGGACAATAAAAACAACAAGGAGGAGCTTTAAAATTAGCGATAATCACGACTTGTTGAATGATAATGATATGTGTTCTTTTTCGGGTTACGAGGCGTATGATATGTGTTCCAACAATGATATCGACGCACGTGGAAAATGTCGTGAAGCTGGTCCGAAAAATTATGAAGTAAACTTGTAGAGCTTAGGCATTTTGAGCGGTATATCGTGTTTTAATTCTATATATGCTACTTTTCTTCTAAATTTAGGTGCAAATACAATATGATACTTACAATTCCATTTTGTATGTCATAAACTGTTTATATCCATTTGGATACCCCTGTGTTTATGTGGTTGACGAACCACTTATTGATTATGTGTGCAACAAAAGTGATTCAAATTCAACCGCCTATAAAAGAAAGCGGAGAGCAATGACTCAGATTAAACAGATAGCTCTGGAATCTGGAATATATACCATTAATTAATGCTTCATGAGATTTAGGAGAATCGTATTATGAAACGCATGACAGAGCTTGGAAAATTGACAAATTATGATGTAATACGACAGATATTGCGTGAACATTCAAGTAGAGAGAAACCGCTTGGGGTAACAGCAATATCAAGTAAGGCTCAGGAAATGGGCTATAATATTGGGAAAACTGCAATCGAGGGCTTTATGACTAAGATGAATGTAAAACCATATGAGACTGAGGAAGAATGTGACGAACTATTGCAGAACTGTTCATCAGATTTGAGGGAAGTATACTTTTGTAAAACAAGCCCGGAAGGACGCCGTACAAGAGGATACTGGATGATGGATATATTGTCTGATAATGAGTGGATGTATCTAATTGATTCTGTTATATATTCAAAAATACTTACAAAAAAAGAAGCCGATAACTTAGCAAAAAGAATTACGCTGCTGGCCGGGAAAAAGGTGTCTGATTTAATGAAATACCGCTATCGAATGGAAAATCAGCCTTATTTTATTGGTGATGATGATATTGATGAAAGAGTAGGACATATTGAGGCCCGAGTTTTAAAACAAGTCCGATTGATAAGAGAGGCTATTAATTCAAAAAAAAAGGTGAAGTTTAATCTTTGTGTATATGACTATGAAAATCAAAAAGTACGACTTGTTCCATATGGAAGTCATGGCAAAATTATTCCTGAGACACTGGGAAAATACAAGGAAGATGTTCACCGGATTGTAAGTCCGTTTGAAGTGATTTTTTCTAATGGACGTTATTATATGTTGGGTGCTGATCTTGAAACTGAAAGGAATGAAAAACTGAAGTATAAGCTTTATAGAATAGATCTTATGGAGGATCTTTCTATAAATAGGGCAGTTGCAATTACAAAAGATGATGCGGGAATACAGGAAGAATTAGTGAATTTGTATAAATACAGGCTTGAGAATCCTTACATGTTTACCGGAGATGTGGAGAAAGTAAGAATCCGAGTGGATGCAGATCAGTTTACGCAAATCGTGGATTGGTTCGCAGACAATTTTGAGGTAATACGTATTATCGAAAAAGAAAGTGATGATTTTGATAATGAGAATGTCGCATTTTATGATATTGATGTCAAGGTAAACCTTAATAGTTTTACATTTTGGGTTTTGTAATATAGTGGATGCGTAGAGGTACTTGAAAGAGAGGGCGATGACACATATAGAAAGCATATTAAGGACACTTTGAAAAATGTTTTGGAAAAGTATGAGGAGAAATAAGAATGAAAATAATAAGCCTAAATGTGAATTCTTTTATGGGGATAAAGGAAAAAGAAATTGATGAAATAATAAAATACAGCCCTGAATATGGAAAATTAAGATATGATGAGAGAATAGCTGATTGTGATGCTCAATATTGTAGTCAAAATTCAATTAAAGCAATACAGGGAATTATAAAAAGGGAAAAACCTGAGGTGGTAATTTTACAGGAATTTAGAAGGAACTTCCCGTCGGTAATAGAATTCAAAAAAAAGATGAAAGAAATTGGATATTTAGAACCATTGACGCATCAGATGGAAGGCAGATATAAGTTTGGGTTTTCCACCGCATTTTTTGTAAAAAGTGGATTAAGTTACAAAGATGAAGAGAATATAGTTAATCCTTTGAAGTTATCATTATGTGATAGGGTATATTCGATAGAAGTGAATGGAATTATTATCATAGGAATTCACATACCTTTAAATAGTGTGGAGAGACCATGCATAAGAGAAGATATTTGGAATGAAATTTTGGATTATATCGAGGATGTACAAGATAGAAAAATAGTCATTATTGGTGATTTTAATACATATGACAAGACTGAAAAAAATGCTGAAGCATATGAAAAAAAAGAGCAATTAATTCAGAAAGGATTTGTTGATATATGGTTAGAAATGGGAGGAACTGACAATACTCCAACGCAAAAACCTTATCTAAGCCGCTTAGATTATGCTTTTAGAACAAAGACTTTATGTGAAAAAATAAAAATGAGATTGATACCAGAAAATGATGATGAGTTTATTAATGAAGAATGGTCACTAAGCGACCATAGGATGCTTGTAATAGAAATAGAGGAGGAAAAAAACATGGCAATTGAAAAAGCATTAGAACAGGCACTTACAAAGATGTTCCCTGACGGAGGAGAGACATACACGTACGATGATGTTCAGAGAATCTTTGAAGAGGAAGGTGTAGATGTTTCGGATTTTGACAGCGTTATTAATAAATGCATAAAAAATGGATTGATAACAGATTGCGGGAACAAAAATTATACGAGATGATTATAAGGGGCTGTCGTACTAAGAAATTAGTGCGATGCCCATTTTTTCTATGTTAAGACGGTATATAATCTAAAAAAATGACCTATAGGACAAAATGTGTTGATAAAAATACCTGCATTCCTTGCAAATAAAGGGGAAAACAGTGTTTAATCTTCCTTGAAACAGCAACAACGGAGGAAGATTAAATGAATCAAGTAAATTGTCCTGTATGTGGAAATAAATGTATTAAAGCCGGAAAAACAAAAGCATGGTCACAGCGTTGGCTTTGTAGAAAATGCAATTCATCAGTTACACACAAAATAGACAAAAATCGTATTTTTATAAAAAATGAAATGCCATATTTAGCATTAATTATAAGCAGGTCAAAGGTGTATTTATATATAGCAGTTGCTAGAATGCTGAATATAACCGCGATAATGGCAATCCCATATTTAGAGGCTCTGCAGATAGAAATAGATGTTCATTGGAATGGAGGTAAGGCGTGAAATACAACAAGAATAAAAATATACAGATTACATTTACCATATGTGAAAATCTGTATTTTTGTTTTAAAATACTATGCCAGGCAGAAAGGAGAATGCCGGCAACAGTGATAAAGGAATTAATAAATAATTATGTGGAAGAAAGGAAAAAAGAAAATGATGAATGAAGATAAAATTGAAGAAAAATCAGATGGTATTTTGCATGAATACTATTTCTTGCGACATTTAAATAGACAATAGGGCTTCCCGATTATGTTGGTGCAGCTAAGGCAAAGTAAATCTGAATAGAGTGATTTGTGCATATTTATAAGCAGGTCGAAACGTATAATCAAATATGTAAGATATGCACCAGATGAGAGAATGGTATATGCAAAGACGCAAGAATGCTGGAATCAGGATTTACAGGAGGAAACCGCAAGAAAACGAGAATGAGTACCTTAAAAAGCAAGTTGAAGGCGATTCACAGATTTATGTATTCTAAAAATGCTATTTTACAGTTAGGAGTTGATATAAGGTGAGATACTATGAATTTGCATTTAATGGAAAAGTAGAAAAGATAAAGAAATTAATACAGGATAAGGAGTATCTTAGAGAGTATAGGTGGTCAAATGCAATATTTGCGGTTAACATTTATATGTATCGCAATTTAAAAAATGATGTTGGATTTTTAGCTTATAGGCAAGAAACGAATGGTAAAATTTTAGCAGTTCTGTTTGTTAATGAAAGGAGAGAGACTCTTGGAAATGCGTATGATTATATTAGCAAGGTATTAAAAAATGTATTTGAAATTACAAGAATACAATTGATACCAAGTGAAATCACAATATATCAGTTTTTGGACTGTTACAAAGAGGCAAAAAGAAGAGAGTTTGAAAATTATGGAAATAAATTTGTAGAGTTATCAAACTTATTTATATATGAATATTCTGTAGATAATTCAAAATCATATCATTTTAAATTTGAAGAAAAAATCATATCTGAAACTAAAACTGAAAAAACGGCAATTTATGATGAAGAATTTATTAAAGAACTTTCAAATATAGAACTGCACTCAAATAATACTAAATATCAAGGGAATATGGTTCACTACATAATTGCAAGCAGGAGCGTTGAAGCAACATGCGATATGGCGGAAACACTTGCTCAGTCTTTGGTAAAGGCTAATCGTATAAATTCTAGACGAATGGAAGTTATTAGTGAAATTGAACCAGACTTATATAGAACAAATAATGCTTTTGAAGAGATAGTAGAGAATAATTATGGAGGCGTAATTGTATTTGATTTATCAGAAAAGTTCGGTTGCGATCCGGTGGATTATCAGATGACATGCAAGTATATAGAAAAAATTGTAAAAAAATACAAGAATTCGTGCCTGTTTGTATTTACATATAATATGGAAAATCCGGGATTCTCGTATTATCTTTTGCCACAGCTTAAAAAATATATAATTCCTGTAATGCTTCGTGAGGGAAGTGGCAACAGAAGAGCTGCCATAAAGTATATGAAAGCTCTTATAAAGGATTCGGAATATGCAGAATATGCCGGACAGGCTGAAGAGTTTATGAAATTATATCCGGGGAATGACTTCACCCAGACAGATGTCCTTATGACATATGAGCAATTTGAAGCATGGTGTCTGAATAAGAATGTACTTCATGCTTATAACTATGATCTGTCGCAGGGTTTTATGCTGGATAGGGATCAAACAAAAGAATCTTCTTATGACAAACTTAACAAGTTGATAGGTTTGGATATTGTCAAAAAACAGATTGAAAGCATTATTGCATCGGATATTGTGGAAAAGGAACGTAGAAAGCGAAAGGGCAAGGATTATCAGTTGTGTTCCATGAACATGATCTTTGGAGGTAACCCGGGCAGTGCGAAGACAACTGTTGCCAAGCTTTTTGCAGGTATAGCAAAAGAAAAAGGAATCTTAAAAAGTGGAGCTTTCGTAGAACGCGGAGGAATGGATCTTGATGGATTGGGATGTGTCACAGCTATACGGGAAGCGTTCCTTGCTGCAAAGGGTGGTGTTTTATTTATTGATGAAGCTTATTCTATGGTATCCGATACAGCAGTAACAGTACTTATCCAAGAGATGGAAAATAGAAGAGATGATGTGATTGTTATTCTGGCAGGATATAATGAGCGAATGCGTGATTTTATGAAAATTAACGAGGGTTTAAAAAGCAGGATACCACATTGGATTGATTTCCCGGATTACACTACCGATGAGCTTACGGATATATTCAAATTAATGATAAGAGAACGTGGATTCCGGGTTACAGATGAGGCAATAAAAGAAGCACAATACATTTTTGAAAAGGTGAGAAATACAGATAATTTTGGTAATGGTAGATATGTAAGAAATCTGATTGACAGGGCTTTGCAGAATCAAGCGGTAAGATTGCTTTCAGACGGAAAAGATGCCAATGTTATTAAGAAAGACGAATTATTTAGAATTACAAAAAATGATATAGGCATGTTGGAAGAAGGTCTGAAAAAAGAAAGGAAGCCGGGAACCGCAAAGAAAGAGCTTGATAACATGATAGGGCTTACTTCCGTTAAGAAAATTATTCATAAGGCGATTGCTCACTACAAGTTGAATAAACTATGCATTGATAAAGGAATTGCGAGAGAAAAGGCTTCATTGCATATGGTTTTTACCGGTAATCCGGGTACAGCAAAGACTACTGTAGCAAGACTATTTGCAGAGATTATGAAGGATGAAAAGGTTCTATCCACAGGAACTTTTGTGGAGGTTGGACGTGCAGATCTTGTCGGCGATCATGTTGGCTCAACAGCTCCGCTGGTTAAAAAGAAGTTTAAAGAAGCACAAGGAGGTGTTTTATTTATAGATGAAGCATATGCACTATGTGATAGCTATGAAAATGGATTTGGAGATGAGGCAATCAATACGCTTGTACAGGAAATGGAGAACCATAGGGAGGATGTAATTGTAATATTTGCCGGATATACGGAGCCTATGCATCAATTCCTTGATAGGAATCCGGGGATGCTTTCAAGAATCGCTTTTCAAGTAGAATTTGAGGATTATACTACAGACGAATTGTGTAGCATTACAAAGCTCATGCTTTCGGAGAAACAAATGACAATCACCGATGCGGCTATGAACAGGTTAAGGAAAATATTCAATATTGCACGTGAGGAGAGTGATTATGGAAACGGTCGATTTGTACGCAAGACATTGGAAGAAGCGGAAATGAATCTGGCAGAGAGAATATTACAGTTTAAAGAATCAGAGATTACCACAGAACTGATTACGTCTACTGAAGAATGTGATATTCCTGATCTTACTATAAGAAATAAGACAATCAGACAGATTGGTTTTGCATGCTAACAGGAGGAGAAACTATGATGATTGAAACCGATAATAAGCCTGAATATACAGGTGGTTCAGATGATTTATTAGAGCAAAGATATCTTGATAAGTATATTCCGGTTCAAGATGAGGCTACCGGTAATTGGTGTGTGCAGATGGGATATGGTTTTGAAAGTGGAGATGTTGAGTATATTGCAGCGGAGTTCTCAGGAACGGGTTTAATATATCATTTCATGCATAATGGCAAGATGGACCACGTCCATGGATTTGATGGAGTGTTAGCTAATGTTTTGCAAGATCCGGAACACATAGATATTGTGACAGATTACGGTGAATATTCAGAACAGGAAATTCAAATGGTAAAAGGGATAAAGAGGGCAGCGGCATTTGTACAATCACATCACAGACCTATGACCAACGAAGAATTACGTAAAAATAGATCAGAGGTGAAGATGAAGTAAAAAGCAACTGATTTTATTAAGTAAACTAAAGGAGAAATTGTAAAAAAGGAAGTGTGAATTATTGTGGAAGATAGACTGTTTTTATTATATTTTCCGGGTTATTTTGATAGAGATGAGATTATCGGGATATACGACGATATATCGAAACTGAAAGCTTCATATGAACGTGTGATTAGAAATGCCGCAGATGAAGATGGCTTCCGGTATTATGACATTTATCTCAATAATCCGAATACAAAACTTACAATAGAGGAATTTGATAGAGATAATGAGAAATTTATCGAAGTAGATCCCGAATCACTATGGTCAGAGTTTAATAAAGAAACTGCCTATGGGAAGAGACCATTCTTTCTTCTTGTAACAGCGGATAAATGGAATCATGATGACGACAGGTGGCTTGGAATATATGTAAGTATAAAGGAAGCAAAGGAAGCCTATGACAGGGCAGTTGCATGGTGGAATGAAGAGCAGAAACATATGTCCTTTTCTACATCACAAAGGGTCGCCATGTTCGAGTATATTACTTTTGAAGACAGATTCAGAGAAGTGGAGCGAAAGGAATTAGACTAAACGAGTAAGGAGCTCCTGTTAGTACTTTTGACAAGTACCGATTGTGAGGCTCGCGAGTATCTTTCTGGAAAACGGAGAGAGATTTTACGTGTAAGGAGGAGATTTTTATCCACATATGTTATTTCAGATATTCGTGAGTTTATCTACATCCCCAAGTTCCCCGTCATATTAATAGTCGCCTGAAAACGGAATTCCCTGTCGTCGGTGAAAAATCCGTATAGACCATGATATTTTTCCATGACGGAAATCATGCTCTGAACGCCAATTCCGTGGCCGGGACGATATGATACAGGAATACCGTCTTTAAAGACAGGTGCATATTTTGGAGATGAGCAGTAGCTGTTTGCAATATTTATACATAGCTGTTCATTTTTTTCATAAATTTTTAAATTGATATAGCGTTGTTCAGTTTCAGAAATGTGTGTGCATGCATTGAGGGCATTTTCAAGAGCATTTGCAAGCAGGCTGCATAAATCTGCTATTTTAAATGAATCAAAATTTGATGCGGTGACATTAAAATTAACAGTTATGTTTTGGGCAGCAGCTTTGTCGGCATATGATGACAAAATCAGATTTATCGCTTCGTTGCTGCAATATCTGATAAAACGGCTGTTTTCAAGTCCGGTGCATATTTCATCAATGTAAGAGAGAGCCTGTGAAGTTTCGTTATTTTCAATACAGTTTTTTATGAAATTCATATGGTGACGCAGGTCATGTCTGTATATAGAAGACTGTTTTTGCGAAAAGGACAGCTGTTCTATTTCTTTTGCAGCTTGTGAAGTTGCCGTCGTGAGCAGCAGATTTTCGCGTTCAGCTTTATTTTTTTCATCAGAAAATTTTAACGACAACATTGATAATATAAAATAAAATACAACAATAAAACTGTCCATAAAATCTATGACAACAGCTCCGCCTGTATACAGCAAATCAGTGTATACAGTAAATGCGTATTCCAGAATATAATAAGCCAGAGGAAGCATGAAAAATAATAACAAAGCTTTCTTTGATTCATATTTCAGGCGGATTATGTACGGAGACATATATTTGATAACGAGAATCATAAGCGGAATTGTGACAAGAATGGAAACAGTATCAGAAACCAGAGTATTACCGTCAAAAAATGATGCTGCAAGAGTTCCAAACCATTTTCTTGGTGTGCATAAAAGATATGCGGCAAGAACTGAGGTTACGGAAATTAATATATTTTTGTGAAAAGAAAAACATATTAATAAAATAAGCGGAATGTGTATAAGGAGAGGATAACATTTATAAAGAACTGTTTCACCGAGGACAAGATAGAAAACAGCCTGAATTAACGCAAATAAAATAAGTGTAATTATATAAAAGCTGCTGTATTTTTTCCAGCTTATATCTGCGAGACATAATGATACAACGATTCCGAAAATTAATACAAATATATAGTTGGTTATATTTAAAATGACAGAAATATCCATATTTTCAGTCCTCCATCTGGAATGCGAGATAATGTCGTTTAATATCGGCAACTCTTCGTTGTGCAAGTGGAATTATAAGTGAATTCTGCATATAAATATCTGTGGCGTCAATGTGTCGTATATAATTCATATTTACGAGAAAAGAGCGATGGACGAGAATAAATTCATGGTTGTTTAAAAGAAATTCGCATACATTTGAAAATTTATCCGTACATTCGATTTTTTCATCGTTTTTTAAGTGATATATGACATGATGTTTTTGTGCTTCGACACAGATAATATTTGATAACATAATTTTGTGTACACCAATATTGCTCTTTATTACAACATATTTTTCTTGTTCATATTTTCTTTTTTCGGTAATTTCGTTAATTGAATTTAAAAGACGATTTTTGTCAACAGGTTTTAATATGTAATCAGTTGCTTTGACACAGTAGCTTTCAACAGCGAATTCAGGTGAAGACGTAAGAAAAATAATATCGGAAGCTTTGTCAAAACTGCGTATTTCGGTTGCAAGATTCATACCGCTTAAGACGGGCATGACAATATCAAGAATATATATGTCGAATTTTTCTTTTTGTATAATAGAGGCAAGTTCTACACTGCTTCCGAATTTTGAAATATAAAGATCGTATTTTTTTTCTTCAAAATAGTTATTTAGTATTTGGCAAATGTTATTAAGTTCCGCAATATCGTCATCACAAACAGCAATTTTCATGTGTAATCTCCGTAAATCCCGGTATGTCAAAAATTCTTTAATTGTTAAAATACCGAATAATAACAACATTATAACCCGCACCGATAAAAAATTCTAGTCACTCTACGCATCGTCGATTGAAAAAATTCATTTAAAATCGTAAGATTTTCATATGATAATGCCGATGCAGATAAGAATTACGCAGATTGCGAAGAGGAAAAGCGGGAACTTGCATTATATAAGGAAGAGATTGAAAAATATAATATGAGAAGAAAAAAGTTACATAAAAGTATAACTATTATATGTGTTGCTGTCGGCATTGCACTGATAACAGCAGGAATATATTTTTTAAAGAATCCATACATGCAGACGTCTGAAGCCGTTCGCGGAAGTATTGACGGTCCCACAGCGGTTTATTTTGTGAAAAAACAGCCCGCAGTAGGAAGCGTCATATCCTGCATAACAGGAATTGTATGTATTGCGGCAGGAGTTGCCTTGACTGTAAAAGATACTCGTAATACATCAAAAATCAGATAACTTTATAGCCCATTTCTTTTATGGTGCGAATATCCTCATCCATTGAAATTCCTTTTACGGTCAGCATATTTCCCGTGATTGTCGCATTGGCACCTGATTTGAAACATGAAAAGCCGCTGTCGGGAAGATAATTTCTGCCTGCGGCTAATCTTATATATTGTTTCGGAAGTATAAAACGATAGAGAGCGGTTATCCTTAAAATTTCTTCTTTTGTAAGCGGAGCAAAATCGCCCATAGGTGTGCCTTTTATTGGATTTAAAAGATTAATCGGCACTGATGTGACATCAAGGTCACGCAGCGTGAATGCCATGTCGATGCGGTCTTTCATTGTTTCACCGACACCGAAAATACCGCCGCTGCAAACTTCAAGTCCAGCTTTTTTTGCCGCAATTATTGTGGCGATTTTTTCGTCATATGTATGGCTTGTGCACAGATACGGAAAATATCGTCTTGATGTCTCAAGGTTGTTATGTATTCTTACAACGCCTGCTTCTTTAAGTTTTCTGAATTGCTCTTCGCCCAGAAGACCGAAAGAGGTACAGACCGAAAGTTTAGTATCACGGCAGATTGCTTTGATTCCGTTGCATATTTTGTCAATGTCTTTGTCGCTTACGCGTTTTCCGGATGATACCAGACAGTAGTGGCGTATATCGTGAAGATTACGGAGCCTTGCGTGTCTTAAAAGAAGCTCCGGTGAAATCATTGCATGGGCTTTGACGGGAATCTTTGCACATGTTGACTGTGAACAGTAAACGCAATTTTCGGAACATTTTCCGCCTTTTACATTGACAACGGCACATATGTCAAAGTCATTTCCAAAAAATGTGTGCTGTATTTCATCGGCGGCTTTGCACAAATCATCAAGGTCTGCTTCGGAAAGAAACAAAGCATCGTCGATTGTAATTAACCCGCCTGATATTACTTTATCTTTTAAATCATTTATTGTCATAAAAATAACCTGCTTTCTGATAAAAATAGTAACTGGTAAAACAATCATAATATAAAAAATATTAATAAATGATATTATAATCAGTAAAATGTATATTGTCAACGAAATGTAAACTACAATGAAATAAAGGTTGACAATCAAGAGGACGTTTATTATAATTGCTTTAGACAAAATATATACGAGTGAGGTATAATAAAAATGGAAACACCAACAAAACCAGTAGCGGGTGCAAAACCTGCATTTACAACACAAAGCTTAGTCATGATGGCTATATTTGCTGCAATTTTATGTATTTCTGCATATATCAGCATACCGATTCCAGTTCCCGGAGCACCGCATATTACACTGCTTAACTTTGTAATTCTTCTTATTGCATTGTTATTTCCGCTTCAGCAGTCATTTTTTATCATTCTTGTATGGATGCTTCTCGGTGTGGTAGGACTTCCTGTATTTATCGGCGGCGGTGCCGGAACAGGTTATTTAATCGGACCATGGGGCGGTTATACTGCAACATTTATTCTCGTTGCTGTAATTCTTCCACTTATCAGAGGTAAAAAATATAACCGTATAAGATATACACTTTCTGCTATTGCAGGTGCGTTGATTATTGACATTCTTGGAATGTTCTGGCTTATGGCACAGAATCATCTTAATTTACAGAGTGCGTTTTTAATCGGATTTGTGCCGTTTATTCCGCTTGATTTGGTAAAATCAATAGTTGCGGCTCAGATAGTTCCCGCATTTAAAAATATTATTAAAAATTAACGGTTTTGTCAGTGCTTTCAAAAAACAAGTACGAGGCATAATTATGGATAATATTTATACAGTTATAAGAATTGACGAACCTGATTTCGGGTGCGAAGGTCTTCCTGACGGAGCGGTTTACAAAGACATTGTAAGAATTAAGGATAGTTCGGGCAATGAGAAGCAGCTTGAAATCGCGGATGCGTATTTATATGAAAATGATATTAACGAGGGGGACAGCGTGATTATATCGGATGGAAGTATTGTAAAGGTGTAAACTAAGCGGAACATGATTTATGGAGAAAACTTCATTTATCATGTTCCTTTTTTATTTACGCGTGTAACGAGCCAAAGTCCGTGCTTGCACGAGACCTTGGCGACTGCCGCGATAACTTGAGAAACTCGCGGAGCGTGTTTCTCATAGTTATGGGTCGTGACCCTGTTGAGCCAACGAAGCACACGAAATGATTTGTGGCAATAAAATAAAAACTGTTTAAAAATTACAATATACTTGACAATATATGACTAAAGTGTGATTATATAGCTATAATATTTGTTTTGAAATGAGTACATTATGAATGAGAGGTGCAAAAGAATATGGGGATAAAAAATATTTCCGATAACAGAGAACAAATCAGAGTAAGTAAAGACAGAATATTTTATAATATAAATATGCGTGATATAGATTATATTAGGGCATATAACAGTGAGACGCAGATTTTTGCCAAAGGTGAAACATTCAGGAGTGACGATTCACTTGTTGTAGTGGAAGAAATCCTTGATAAGTGTGTCTTTTTTAAAATATCAAGGTCTTATGTTGTGAATATACAACGAATTAAAGAGCTGGACGAGGCAGGACGACGTATAAAGATATACGATGAATTCATACCTGTGACAGCGAGAAAAATGAGTGCGTTAAAAAGGGCTTGTATTGAATATAAGCTTAACAGAGGGGAGAATTCTTAGAATCAGTCTAAAAATATCTTTTTAATAAATTCCCGGACAGTACAATAAAATAATAGTTTGAATTGTGTGAAAAATATACACAAAAAGAGTTATACCCCTCATTCACGGAGTTATCATTGAAAATAGTGTCGAATAATGTAATATAAAATCAGACAGTGCATTGTTTTAGGTCGTGATTGCGGAGGTGATAACAAATTAAAAATATGGGATGTTAATTAACAAAAATTCACAACTGTTTTTATGTGTTAGAAGGGAGGTTATTATGAAGATAAAATTTATAAAAAGAATAGCGGCTGCGGGAATGGCAGTTGCATGTATGGTGGCAACAACTATAAGTGCATTTGCGTTGGAAGGCAGGTCAAATTGGAATGAAAATGGATATAGTGTGGATATGAAAGTATATACAGATTATCTTACGGGTTATGCAGAGGCTGACTCTAACTATACTATTGAAGAGATGAGACTTGACGGAGTAGTAAGCAATCCATATTCTCACTCATATCTTTATGCTTATGGTGAAAATACATATTACATAAGTGACAGTGCCAAACTTCAGTACGGAGTGGATAAAGTTGAAGCCAATTATTATTTTTATACAAGTGAAGGATATGAACATTCACAGTATGTAAATGCGGGAAAGTAATATTTAAAAATCAGTTCCTGTCAACGTATATCCGTAAAAAGATATACGTTGACAGTTTGGGAGGTTGTTATGATGAAGTTCAAAAATACGTTAATAATTTTTTTAGGTATTATAGCAATTATTTTTGCAGGCTGCAAAGAAAAAAAGGCAACACATGAATCGGGTGCTCTTGAGGAACCTAAAGTAGAAACATACGAAGAAAATGGGGTTAATTTTACAAGAGAAAGTTATATAGGATATGAGATAACATATCCCAGTTTAGATAAAAAAATAGTTGATAAAACTTTTATTCAATACGGCGACAATCAATATACATGTTATGGGTATGAGAAGCCTGCACACAGTGTTAATGAAACTTATAAAGGAGAGCCGTATCATTTATGGACATATCATAAATTATGGACATTACCTGATGACATAAGCAGGGAAAATTTATCTGATGTTACATATACTGTGTATAACAGAACCGGAACATTTGTAAAAGAATTGCAGACAAGTAAAGTTATCAAAAATGCACAGTTATCGGGAGGGTATAAATTAGACTCAAGTTGTACAGTTACATCAGATTATACGGGAGATTTATATTTGTGTATTGTGTCGGAATATTATGGCTTTGTTGAAAAGATGACAAGCGAAACAATGGAGTTGTCATTTGACCAAACAATAATAGGCGTAAACGCAAGGTATGCAGATGGAAGTACAGAAAATGCTTATTACAGCATTGAATATTATCCTGAAGGAAATAAAAAAGAACCATATAAAATCTACTATATATACCGCCTTACATTAGAAGAATAAAATGAGTACAAACAGAAGATATACGTTGGCAGTTTGGGAGGTTGTTATGATGAAGTTCAAAAATACGTTAATAATTTTTTTAG
>ONZU01000623.1_pt1 | contig 30410 bp, 28 predicted proteins | sample 1671161 | NCBI WGS metagenome assembly ONZU01 (sample SAMN06348128, study PRJEB24527) | human gut metagenome | biome: human gut; feature: ankylosing spondylitis patient; material: feces | host: Homo sapiens | place: China | collected 2015-10
AGCCCCGTGCCCGCCAGACGCACCAGCATCCCCCGCGCCTGTGCCCGGCTCCGGGCCAGCTCCTCGGCCATCAGCCGGGTGGCCGCCACCGAGACCCCCGCCGTTGCCAGCGTAACAAAGAGCGCGTAGACCGCCAGCACCAGCTGGTACAGCCCCATCCCCTCGCCGCCCAGGGCGTTGGCCAGATAGATGCGCAGGCCCATCCCGGCCAGCCGCAGCAGGACATCCGCCCCGGTCAGGAGGGCGGCGTTTTTCAGGTAGCTCTGCCCCATGGTCTTCCTCCTTCCCCCGCACAGGCGTTCGGTTCAGTGTATGCGGTCTTTCCCGGGCAATATGCACTCTTGTGAAGATGAGCGCCCCTGTGGGTTGTTTCCCACCCGGTTTTATGGTATGATATGGGTTGGTCAAGACGATCTGTCTAATTATGATAAAGGAGAAAAGGTTAGAGTATGAGCGAAGAATGTACCCATGACTGTTCCACCTGCGGGGCAGCATGTTCTTCCCGCACCGCCGCACCTGAGCACGATGCCCCCAACCCCAACAGCAGCGTGAAAAAGGTCATCGGCGTTGTTTCGGGCAAAGGCGGTGTCGGCAAGAGCATGACCAGCGCCCTGCTGGCCTGCGCCATGGCCCGCCGGGGCTACCACTGCGGCATCCTGGATGCCGACATCACCGGCCCGTCCATCCCCAAGCTGTTCGGCATCCATGGCCGTGCCATGGCCGATGAAAAGGGCTGCTGGCCTATCCAGAGCCGGATGGGCATTGATGTGATGAGCATCAACCTGCTGGTCGAGAACGAGGAGGACCCCGTTGTGTGGCGCGGCCCCGTGATCGCCGGTGCGGTCAAGCAGTTCTGGACCGATGTGGTCTGGAAGGACGTAGACTTCCTGTTTGTGGACATGCCTCCGGGAACCGGCGACGTGCCCCTGACTGTGTTCCAGAGCCTGCCCGTGGACGGCATCGTGGTCGTTGCCAGCCCCCAGGAGCTGGTCAGCATGATCGTGGCCAAGGCCGTGAACATGGCTGAGATGATGAAGGTGCCCATGCTGGGCATCGTGGAGAACATGAGCTACATCGTCTGCCCCGACTGCGGCAAGAAGATCAGCGTGTTCGGCGAGAGCCATGTGGATGAGGTGGCTGCAAAGCACGGCCTGCCCGTGCTGGCCAAGTGCCCCATCGACCCCCAGCTGGCTGCCTGCTCTGATGCCGGCATGATCGAGGCCTACCCCGGCCAGTACCTTGAGGGTGCCGCCGATGCCTGCGAGAAGCTGCTGAAGAAGTAAATCATGCGCCACTCCCCCGCCAGCGCCAGCCGCCTGCGGGGGATTTTTGTTTGCATTTCCGGCATTCTATGGTACAATATTGGTAGAGGATTTCCGATTGGAGGTGTCCACATGAACACGCTTTCCCGCACTGAGATCGAGCAGGTCATCCGGGAGCTGCTGCACAAATATCACGCCGAGTACGCCCTGCTGTTCGGCTCCTACGCCCGGGGAGAAGCCACTGCCGCTTCTGATATCGATGTAATCGTGGTGGGCGGTGCCAACTTCCGGCCAAGGGACATCTTTGCTTTCGGGGAGGAGCTGCGCCAGCGCACCCAGAAGGATGTGGATGCCTTTGAGATCCGGGAGGTCAACACCGGCACTCCCTTCTATGAAAGCATCATGCGGGAGGGGGTCAAAATCGCATGAAGAGATCGGACAAGGAGCGCCTGAAAAAGATCGTTGCCACATGGGAAAGCCTGAAAGCCGAGATGCACAAGCGCGGCATTACACCGGAGCTTCTGCTCGAGGACGAATTTTCCCAGTGGGCCGTCACGACCCCGCTCTATAACATCGGAGAACAGGTCTACCAGCTCAGTCCGGAGTTCAAGGCCTCTTATCCGGAGCAACCCTGGAATATGGTCGCCGGGCTGCGTCACCGGCTGGTGCATGACTACGACGGTATCAACTGGAGCATCATCGTTGAAGTCCTGTTTGAGGATATGGAGCCCTTTGTGACTGCCGTGAATTCCATTTTGGCTGGAATGTAAAGGAGAATCCAAATGCCGAACGAACTCAAGATCGGCCGGGTGTACCGGCACTTCAAGGGCGACTTTTATCTGGTGGAGGCCGTTGCCAACGATTCCGAAACGGGGGAGCCCTTTGTGGTCTACCGTAAGCTCTACGGGGACGGCGGGCTCTGGCTGCGGCCCCTTGCCATGTTCCTCAGCCCCGTGGATAAGGCAAAATACCCCGATGCCGCGCAGGAATACCGCTTTGAGCTGCAGGAGATCCCCAGCGCTGCCGGGCACTGATGCTGTGAAGCGGATTCATTTTTATTTTGGCTTCACTGAAACATTTTCCGATTTCCTCTCTTGTAAATCGCCGCACAATGCTTTATAATGGTGAAGCGTTCTGTGATAGTGGGCAGAGCGATTGTAAATCATGGGAAAAGGAGTATTCTATTATGCTGACGAATGAATACCTGAAGCGCGTTTACGACGGCCTTGCACAGCGCAATGCCAATGAGCCTGAGTTCCTGCAGGCTGTCCGCGAGGTGCTGGAGAGCATCCAGCCCGTGGTGGAGAAGCATCCCGAGTACGAGAAGGCCGGCCTGATCGAGCGTCTGGTCGAGCCCGAGCGCATCATCACCTTCCGTGTGCCCTGGGTCGATGATCAGGGCAAGGTCCAGGTGAACCGCGGCTACCGCGTCCAGTTCAACAGCGCCATCGGCCCCTACAAGGGCGGCCTGCGCTTCCATCCCTCTGTCAACCAGGGCATCCTGAAGTTTCTGGGCTTTGAGCAGACCTTCAAGAACAGCCTGACCACCCTGCCCATGGGCGGCGGCAAGGGCGGCTCTGACTTCGACCCCCACGGCAAGAGCGACATGGAAGTCATGCGCTTCTGCCAGAGCTTTATGACCGAGCTGTACCGCCACATCGGCCAGTTCGTGGACTGCCCCGCCGGTGATATTGGCGTCGGCGGCCGCGAGGTCGGCTATATGTTCGGCCAGTACAAGCGTCTGACCAACAGCTTCCAGGGCGGTATGCTCACCGGCAAGGGCCTGACCTTCGGCGGCTCTCTGGCCCGTACCGAGGCCACCGGCTACGGCCTGTGCTACTTCACCGCCGAGGCTCTGAAGTGTATGCGCAACGACAGCTTTGAGGGCAAGACCGTGGTCATCTCCGGCTCCGGCAATGTTGCCATCTATGCCTGCCAGAAGGCCCAGTCTCTGGGCGCAAAGGTCGTTACCATGTCCGATTCCAACGGCTACGTCTACGACCCCAACGGCATTGATCTGGCTTACGTCAAGGAGCTGAAGGAAGTCCGCCGCGGCCGCATCAAGGAGTATGCCGAGACCCACGCCGGTGTAACCTACGTTGCCGACTGCTCCAAGGTCTGGACTGTCCCCTGCGACATCGCCCTGCCCTGCGCAACCCAGAACGAGATCAACAAGGAGTCCGCTGAGGCTCTGGTCAAGAACGGCTGCACCGTTGTCTGCGAGGGCGCAAACATGCCCAGCACCCCCGAGGCCATTGAGGTCTACCTGTCCAACGGTGTCCTGTACGGACCCGCAAAGGCTGCCAACGCCGGCGGCGTGGCCACCTCCGGTCTGGAAATGAGCCAGAACTCCGAGCGTCTGAGCTGGAGCTTTGAGGAAGTGGATGCCAAGCTGAAGGGCATCATGGAGGGCATCTTCCACGCTTCCTACGATGCTTCCGTTGCTGCCGGTTCCGAGGGCAACCTGATGGTCGGTGCAAACTGCGCCGGTTTCCTGAAGGTGGCCACCGCCATGATGGCACAGGGCATCACCTACTAAGCATTCCTTTTCTGAGGGCTGCATCCGAAGGGGTGCGGCCCTTTTTTTTCCTGCATATTTCCTCTGTCCGTTGTCCATACTCCCTTTGCCAGAAAGCGAAGGGAGTATTTTTATGGATGAACAGATGTTTTGTTTCCAATGTGAGCAGGCGGCCAACGGGACTGCCTGTACCGGTCGGGCAGGTGTGTGCGGGAAATCGGCTCCGACCGCAGCGGCGCAGGACCGGCTGACCGGTGCCCTGATCCGGTATGCGGAGCAGCTCATTGGCGAAGGCCGTGCTCCGGCTCCGGAGCAGGCTTTGCTGCTGATGCAGGGGCTGTTCACCACCATCACCAATGTAAATTTTGACGAGCACACCGTCGGGCAGCTGATCGAGAAGATCCACGCCGCCTGTCCGGGCATTGCCGAGGACTATGATATGCAGCAGCTCTGGCAGGAGCCTGACCCGGATGTGCGAAGCCTGAAATGCTTTGTGCTGTTCAGCCTGCGGGGAATGGCCGCTTATAACTATCATGCTCGGGTGCTGGGCCGCATCGACCCGGAGCTGGACAAATTTTACTGTACCGCCCTGAAGGCAGTGGGCACCTCGGGGCTATCCATGGAGGAGCTTTGGCTCCTGGTGCAAAGGACCGGAGAAGCCAGCTTCCGCACCATGGAACTGCTGGATCATGCCAATACCGGTGCCTTTGGCGAACCGGAACCGACAGAAGTCCCTCTGACCATCGAGAAAGGGCCTTTCATCGTCATTTCCGGCCACGACCTTTACGACACCCAGCAGCTTTTGGCCCAGACCGAGGGCAAGGGCATCAACGTTTATACCCACTCGGAACTCCTGCCCGCCCACGGTTATCCGGAGCTGAAAAAGCGCTATTCGCACCTCAAGGGAAATTTCGGCACCGCCTGGCAGAACCAGCAGTCGGAGTTTGAGGACATCCCCGCCCCCATCCTCTTCACCACAAACTGTATCATGCCGCTGCGCCCCAGCTACGCCGACCGGGTCTTTACCACCTCGGTGGTCTCCTATCCCGGGGTGCCGCACATCGGGGAGGACCGGGACTTCACCCCCGTCATCCGGAAAGCGCTGGAACTGGGCGGCTACCCGGAGGATACCATCATCCCGGGCATGAACGGCGGCAAAATGGTCACCACCGGCTTTGCGCGGAGCGCTGTGCTCTCCCACGCCAATGAGATCGTTGCGGCCGTGAAAAGCGGGCAGATCCGCCATTTCTTCCTGGTGGGCGGCTGCGACGGTACCCGGCCCACCCGCCGTTATTACACCGAGTTTGCCCGGCTGACACCGCCGGATACGGTCATTCTGACCCTTGCCTGCGGAAAATTCCGGCTGAACGATCTGCCTCTGGGCACAGTGCCCGGCACTGGCCTGCCCCGCATCCTCGATGTGGGCCAGTGCAACGATGCATACAGCGCCATCCGGATCGCACTGGCTCTGGCCGATGCCTTCGGCTGCACCGTCAACGACCTGCCGCTCTCGCTGGTGCTCTGCTGGTTCGAGCAGAAGGCAGTCTGCATCCTGATCGCCCTGCTGGCTTTGGGCATCCGGAACATCCGCCTCGGCCCCACCCTCCCGGCCTTTCTCTCTCCGGGGGTCGTGCAGGAGCTTCAGCGGCGCTACAACCTGATGGCCGTCACGACCCCGGAAGAGGACCTGCGGGCCATTCTGGGACGCTGACTGCCGCCGCAGGGAATTTCTTCCTTTGTTTTTGCTACGCTCCCGGGATTTCCCGGGAGTTTTTCTTGTGTCGAAACTTTTTCATAATTTCCGGGAATTTCCGGCGTAGGGACAAGCTTTCACTCCTGTGCAGGAATCATTTTCCGGAGAAACTCCGGCGCGGTTCCCCGCCGCTTCAAAAATTTGGATCTTTCGGTTTCAAATTCGTTTGAACCTCTTGTATTTCCGAACATCCGATGCTACTATATTAGCAGTACACAAAATGTACTATATTTTAGAAAGAGGAGGAGAAAAAATTATGAAAAAGAGATGGTTCGTAGTGATACTTACCATCGGATTGCTGCTTCATGTTCTGCCGCTGAGTGTACTTGCACTGAGCCCCGACCCCACCATCACGGATTCGGACGGCACCATTCTGGACTGGAGTGACCTTTCCACCGTCCCCTACTCCCTTGATGATTCACCGGAACAGCAGCTCGCTGTCGTGGATGCGGACAACGATGAAGAAGCAGCGGATGACCGGTCCGCAGGGAATCTCACCCTCAAAACTCTTGGCGAGGAATCGGATGACGAGGAATCGGGTGACGAGGAATCGGATGACGATGGCTCTGCGGACGACGACGGCAGCACCACAAGCCCCACAACCCAGGATGTGTGCAAGATCGACAAGATCGACGATACGTACTACTACTCCACACTGGACGATGCAATCACTGCGGCGACGGATGGTGATCAGATCGACCTGCTGAAGGACATTGAGTGGTATACGGGCCTTGAGTTCCATAGTAAGAAGAACTTGACCATTTCCGGCGGCAATACCTACACGCTGACGCTGAACCAGAACGGTATGTATGCATCGCACAGTGATATCACGTTTAAAGATCTTACGCTGAATATCTATGCGCATACTCATACCCATGAAGGTGGCGCAGGAGGAACGGCCAACCTGATCAGCAACTCGAATCTGAGACTGAACAACGTCAACTTTACGTTGATCCCGGATGGAAGCTGCGGCAGCGGCATCTATCTGTATCAGAAGAGCAACCTGTATCTGGATGGATCATACGCCGTGATCCGTGGTGTCTCTAATTATCGTGCAAGTGGTATCTACGCCGATGACTCGGAATTTAAAGGACAACCTAACCGTGAGATCAAGATCAACAACTCTTATCTTGAGATCACAGGCTGTGCCCATGCGGCCATGACGATCGATCCGATCGACATCACACTGTCCAGTTCAAATGTCGTGGTGATGGACAACGGCAAATCCGATCCTGATGGCTACGGCTTCGGCATTGGCTGCTATGGCGGTAAGCTGACCATGGAATCCTCGACCCTGACCGCCACCGGAAACACCGGCGCATGGTATGGCTACGCTGTTTTCGTTGATGGCCTTGACGTGGATTCCGGTTCTACCCTTGATATCCGCGACAATGGCGGTTCCGGCCTTGGTGTCGGCGGCATTGGCGTGATCCAAGGCGGTTCGCAGGTCATCTGCGACGGCAACGGCACAAATGACCCGGGCTACGGCTCTGGCGGTTTGTATGTGTATGCAGGCGCCGACCTGACCATTGAAAGTGGTGCAAACGTCTCCGTATGTCAGAACAAGGGCCTGGCTGCCATCGTGAACAGCTGTAAGCTGCACATCCAGAATGGTGCCAATGTTTCAGTGGACAACAATGCTAAGCTCGGTATCTACAACAGTTACGATTCCTATCTGACGATTGAGTCCGGTGCAAATGTCACCGCCAACCACAACGGTGCCCATGGCATCTACAATCAAGTGATGGGTGATCTGAAGCAGGGTGCTTTTCTGATAGAAAGCGGTGCAAATGTCACTGCCAACTACAATACGGTGTCCGGTATCGTCAACTGCAATCTCTTCACCGTGGAAAAGGGTGCCAATCTGCAGGTGGAATACAACAGCAACTGCGGTATCCAAAACGATGAGCATGCGACGCTGAACCTGCTGGCCGGCAGTGTACGCTATAACCATGCCGGTTCTGTAGGCGGCGGACTTGTGAACTCTGGCACTGCGATTCTTTCAGACGATGTAGAGCTGTACAACAATCACGCAAGGCTTTCTGGTGACGACATCTACAACGCAGACGGTGCCACCATTACCTTTGGCCCCACCGGCAAAGGCTGGGCGCTGGACGGCGAACCGGACTGCTATGATTTCATTACCGGCTGGTACGACGACTCTGAAACCACCCGCTGGAACGCCCACGGGGACGAAGCGGATCTGCACATGGTTCTCGTCGCACCCGTCAATTCTTACACCGGCCCCCTGTCCCTCAAGGCCGCACACGGCAGCACCGGCAGCCTGACCGTCTGCAAAGAGACGGTCGGTGAACTGCTGCCGAGCGACTATGACACCGTGTTCACCTTTGAGCTCACGCTGGATGATGATGCCATCACCACGATCGACGACAAATGGTGCGGTGTCCCGTTCAAAAACGGCAAGACATCCTTCACCCTGAAAAGCGGCGAGAGCATCACGCTCTCGAACCTGCCCGCAGGCATCGGCTATACCATCACCGAAACCGCTCAGGACGGCTGGACCCTGCTGAATCTTAACCCTGCAGAGACCGGCGTTGTGCCCCAGAACGACACCGCCAAGGTCGTCTTTACCAACCTGAAGAACAGCCCGGACGACCCCTATGTTCCGGTCGTTCCCGTAGACCCGGAGACCCCCGAGATCCCCGAGGAGCCTGAGGGGCCGGAGACCCCCGAGGAGCCTGAGGAACCCGAGATCCCCGAGGAAACCGAGGAAACCGAGGAAACCGAGGAAACAGAGGCCCCCGGCGAGCTGCCTGCGGAGGAACCGGCTCAGACTGACACGTCCGCGTCGTTGGCCCAGCCGGAGGAAACGCCCACGCAGAACACCACGACCGTGACCCTGATCCAGACCGGTACCACCGATTGGCTGGCTGCCGTGCTTCTGATCTTTGGCATCGGTCTGTTGGTATGCGGGTGGTTCTTCGACCGCAAACAGCGCGCCGCAAAGCACTAAGGACAGAAACGCCCCGCAATCATACGCAAACCGCCGCATCCCCTGCCCCAGACCGGCAGCCGGATGCGGCGGTTTTTTCAAGGTTTTGATGAAATGCGTTCATCATTCCATCAAAGCGCACAAGAAGTGCGGGCTTTGGTGTACTAAAGTTTGTTGCACCTCCCACTTGAACAATCTTCACGAATCATTATAATAAAGCTAACGGAACAAAGGCGTTCCAGAAGGGTGAAGTTTGCCCTTCTGGGGCGCTTTTTTGTTTTCTGTGTAAGATTGGCTGCGGAATGTGCCGCGGCCCGGAGGATATTTTGAGAGATAAGGATGGGAAAGGCAATGGATCAATTTACGGAAAACGCCACGCCTCTTGGCCTGTATGACCCTCAGTTCGAGCACGATGCCTGCGGCATCGGCGCAGTGGTGGACATCAAGGGCCGCAAGAGCCACCAGACGGTCAGCGATGCCCTGAGCATCGTGGAACGGCTGGAGCACCGCGCCGGCAAGGATGCCGAGGGCAAGACCGGCGACGGCGTGGGCATCATGCTGCAGATCAGCCACAAGTTCTTCTCCAAGGTGGCCGATGAGCTGAACATCAGCCTGGGCAACGAGCGGGAATACGGTGTCGGCATGTTCTTCTTCCCCCAGAACGAGCACCTGCGGGCACAGGCCATGAAGCTGTTTGAGCTGGTCACCCGCAAGGAGGGGCTTGAGTTTCTGGCATGGCGCAGGGTGCCGGTAGACCCCGATGCCGTGGGCCAGAAGGCCCGGGACTGCATGCCCTCCATCTGGCAGTGCTTCATCAAAAAGCCTGCCCGTGTGAGCAAGGGCATTGATTTTGACCGCAGGCTCTACATCATCCGCCGGGTGTTCGAGCAGGCCAGCAACGGCACCTATGTACCCAGCCTGTCCAGCCGCACCATCGTCTACAAGGGCATGTTCTTGGTGCACGATCTGCGCCTGTTCTACCTCGACCTGCAGGACGAGGATTACGAGTCCGCCATCGGCATGGTGCACAGCCGCTTTTCTACCAACACCAACCCCAGCTGGATGCGTGCCCATCCCAACCGGTTCATCCTGCACAACGGCGAGATCAACACCATCAAGGGCAACACCGATGCCATGCTGGCCCGTGAGGAGAGCATCGAGAGCCCCATCCTGCAGGACGACATGAACAAGATCCTGCCCATCATCAACACCTCCGGCTCGGACTCCGCCATGCTGGACAACGCGCTGGAGTTCATGGTGATGAACGGCATGGACCTGCCTCTGGCGGTGATGATCACCATCCCCGAGCCCTGGGAGAACAACAAGAACATCAGCCAGAAAAAGCGCGATTTCTACCAGTATTACGCCACCATGCTGGAGCCCTGGGACGGCCCCGCCGCCATCCTCTTCTCCGACGGCGACGTGGTGGGCGCGGTGCTGGACCGCAACGGTCTGCGCCCCAGCCGCTACTATATCACCAAGGACGGCCGGATGATCCTGTCCTCCGAGGTGGGCGTGCTGCCCTGCGCCCCCGACAATATCCTGATGAAAGACCGCCTGCGCCCCGGCAAGATGCTGCTGGTGGATACCGTCAAGGGCGAGGTCGTGGATGACGAGAAGCTGAAGGAATACTACGCCAGCCGCGAGCCCTACGGCGAGTGGATCGACCGGAATCTGGTCCGGCTGAAGGACCTGAAGATCCCCAACATCAAAGTCCCCAGCTACACCGGCGAGGAGCTGACCCGCCTGCAGAAGGTCTTTGGCTACAAATACGAGGAAATCAAGGAGCTGATCCTGCCCATGGCCCGGGCCGGTGCCGAGCCTTCCGGAGCCATGGGCACCGACACCCCGCTGGCTGTCCTGAGCGACCAGCATCCCCCGCTGTTCAACTACTTCAAGCAGCGGTTCGCACAGGTCACCAACCCGCCCATCGATGCCATCCGTGAGAAGGTGGTCACCTCCACCAGCGTCTATGTGGGTGCCCACGGCAACCTGCTGGAGGACAAGCCCGAGAACTGCAAGGTGCTCAAGGTGCAGAACCCCATCCTGACCAGCACCGATCTGCTCAAGATCAAGCACATGAACGTGCCCGGCTTCAAGACCGCCACGGTGTCCATCAATTACTATAAGAACACCAGCCTGGAAAAGGCCATCGACCGCGTGTTCCTGGAGGTGGACCGCGCTTACAAGGACGGTGCCAACATCATCATCCTCTCTGACCGCGACATCGACGAGTACCATGTCTCCATCCCCAGCCTGCTGGCCGTTTCTGCCGTGTCCCAGTACCTCATCCGTACCAAGAAGAGCACGGCCATGGCCCTCATCCTTGAGAGCGCCGAGCCCCACGAGGTGCACCACTTTGCCACCCTGCTGGGCTACGGTGCCTGCGCCGTCAACCCCTATCTGGCCCACGATACCATTGCCCAGCTCATCGACGAGGGTCTGCTGGACAAGGATTACTACGCCGCCGTGGACGACTACAACAAGGCTGTGCTGAACGGCATCGTGAAGATCGCCTCCAAAATGGGCATTTCCACCATCCAGAGCTACCAGAGCAGCCAGATCTTTGAGGCGGTCGGCATCTCCAGGGATGTCATCGACAAGTACTTCACCGGCACGGTTAGCCGTGTGGGCGGCATCGGTCTGGAGGACATTCAGGCGGATGTGGAAGCTGCCCACAACGCCGCCTTTGACCCGCTGGGTCTGGACATCAACATGGAGCTGGCCGACGGCGGTGCTCACAAGTTCCGCAGCGGCAAGGAAGAGCATCTCTTCACCCCGCAGACCATCCATCTGTTCCAGAAAGCCTGCTTCACGGGCGACTACAAGGCCTTCAAGGACTTCACCCGCACCGTGGACAACATGGGTGCCGAGGGCGTGCACCTGCGCAGCCTGCTGGACTTCAGCTATGACCCCAACGGCGGCATTCCCCTTGAGGAGGTGGAGCCCGTCAGCTCCATCGTCAAGCGGTTCAAGGCCGCTGCCATGAGCTACGGTGCCCTGAGCAGTGAGGCCCACGAGACCATCGCCATCGCCCTGAATCGTCTGGGCGGCCGGAGCAACACCGGTGAGGGCGGCGAGCCCGAGGAGCGCTACCAGAGCGAGAGCAACTCCAAGATCAAGCAGGTAGCCTCGGCCCGCTTCGGCGTGACCAGCAAGTATCTGGTCTCCGCCGAAGAGATCCAGATCAAGCTGGCACAGGGCGCAAAGCCCGGCGAGGGCGGCAACCTGCCCGGTGCCAAGGTCTACCCCTGGATCGCCAAGACCCGCCACAGCACCACCGGCGTGGGCCTGATCTCTCCCCCGCCTCACCACGACATCTACTCCATCGAGGATCTGGCCGAGCTGATCTATGACCTGAAGAATGCCAACCGCCACGCCAACATCAACGTGAAGCTGGTCAGCGAGGCCGGTGTCGGCACCATTGCCGCCGGTGTTGCCAAGGGCGGCGCGCAGGTCATCCTCGTCTCCGGTTACGACGGCGGCACCGGTGCAGCCCCTCGCACCTCCATCAAGAACGCGGGCCTGCCTTGGGAGCTGGGCATCGCCGAGACCCACCAGACCCTGATCCTGAACGGCCTGCGCAGCCGCGTCCGCATTGAGAGCGACTCCAAGCTGCTCTCCGGCCGCGATGTTGCCATCAGCTGTATGCTGGGCGCTGAGGAGTTCGGCTTCGGCACCTCCCTGCTGATGTGCGAGGGCTGCGTGATGATGCGTGTCTGCAACCTGGACACCTGCCCCATGGGCATCTGCACCCAGAACCCCGAGCTGCGCAAGCGGTTCAAGGGCAAGCCCGAGTATATCATCAACTACCTGACCTTTGTTGCTCAGGAGCTGCGGGAGTACATGGCCAAGCTGGGCGTGCGTACCATCGACGAGCTGGTGGGCCGCACCGACCTGCTCCATGTCAAGCCCAGTGCTGCCGGCAGCCGTGCCGCCAAGATGAATCTGGACTGCATCCTGCACAACCCGGCCATTGCAAACAGCAACGTCCACTTTGTGCCTGCCGACACCTATGACTTCCACCTTGAAAACACCCTCGACATGAAGGTGCTGATGAAGAAGTTCAAGCTGGGCAGCAAGGCACCCCAGAGCGTCCGGCTGGAGGTCTCCAACACCGACCGTGCCCTGGGTGCCATCTTTGGCAGCGAGATCACCCGCAAGTACGGCAGCTCCCTGCCCGACGATGTCTACACCGCCGAGTGCATCGGCGCAGGCGGCCAGAGCTTTGGCGCGTTCATCCCCAAGGGCCTGACCCTCAGCCTGACCGGCGACTGCAACGACTACATGGGCAAGGGCCTGTCCGGCGGCAAGATCATCGTCCGCCCGCCCGAGGGCATCGGCTACAAGCCCGAGGAAAACATCATCACCGGCAACGTGGCCCTTTACGGTGCCACCAGCGGCAAGGCCTTCGTCTCCGGCGTGGCCGGTGAGCGCTTCTGCGTCCGCAACAGCGGCGCGACCGCCGTTGTCGAGGGCGTGGGTGACCACGGCTGTGAGTATATGACCGGCGGCACTGTCGTGGTCCTGGGCCAGACCGGCAAGAACTTCGCGGCCGGCATGACCGGCGGCGTGGCCTACGTTCTGGACGAGAACTGGGATTTCTACCAGCGGGTCAACAAGGAGACCGTGAGCCTGGAGCCTGTGGAGCACAAGTACGATGTTGCTGCCCTGAAGGAGCTCATCCGCGAGCATGTGGAAGCCACCGGCTCCCCCCGCGGCAAGGAGATCCTGGACAACTTCAGCGAGTACCTGCCCAAGTTCAAGAAAGTCCTCCCCTACGATTACGACCGGATGCTCCGGGTCATCGCTTCCATGGAGGAGCGCGGCCTGGACGGCGAACAGGCACAGATCGAAGCATTCTACGCTGTGCAGAAGAAGAAGTAAGGAGGGCTGGATCATGGGCAAGATCACTGGATTTATGGATTACACGCGCAAGACCAGCACGGATGTCCCGCCGCTGGAGCGCATTGAAAATTTCAACGAGTTTCACGTCTGGCTCTCCCGCGAGGAGCAGCAGACCCAGGCCGCCCGCTGCATGGACTGCGGCGTGCCCTTCTGCCAGGCCGGCATGATGATCGGCGGCATGGCATCGGGCTGCCCGCTGAACAACTTGATCCCCGAGTGGAACGACCTGGTCTATCAGGGCAAGTGGGAGCTGGCACTCCACCGCCTGCGCGCCACCAACCGCTTCCCGGAGTTCACCAGCCGGGTCTGCCCCGCCCTGTGCGAGGCCGCCTGCACCTGCGGTGATGTGACCGGCAGCAGCGTGACCGTGCGCGAGAACGAGCACGCCATCGTGGAAACGGGCTACGCCAAAGGCTGGCTCCACGCCGCCCCTCCCCCGGCCCGCACCGGCAAGAGCGTGGCCGTCATCGGCAGCGGCCCGGCCGGTCTTTCGGTGGCCGAGTACCTGAACATCCGGGGCCACGCCGTTACCGTGTTTGAGCGCGCCGACCGCGTGGGCGGCCTGCTGATGTACGGCATCCCCAACATGAAGCTGGACAAATCCGTCATCGAGCGCCGCATCAGGATCATGCAGGCCGAGGGCGTGGAGTTCCGCACCAGCATGGATGTGGGCGGTGCCGTGGATGCCGAGAGCATCCTGAACAGCTACGATGCCGTGGTGCTCTGCTGCGGTGCCAAAAAGGCCCGCGACCTGAACGTTCCGGGCCGGGATGCCAACGGCGTGCACTTTGCCGTGGATTACCTCACCAGCGTGACAAAGAGCCTGCTGGACAGCAAATTTGCCGACGGCAGGGCCATTGATGCCAAGGGCAAGAACGTTCTGGTCATCGGCGGCGGCGACACCGGCAACGACTGCCAGGGCACGGCCCTGCGGCAGGGTTGCACTGATCTGGTGGCTCTGGAAATGATGCCGCAGCCCCCCAAGGAGCGTGCCGCCGGCAACCCCTGGCCCGAGTGGCCCCGGGTGCTCAAGGTGGACTACGGCCAGACCGAGTGCATGGCAAAGTTCGGCAAGGACCCCCGTGTCTACCAGACCACGGTCAAAGAATTTCTCAAGGACGATGCAGGCAACCTGACCGCTGCCGTCATCTCCTACCTCAAGCCCGAGCGTGACCCCGAGACCGGCCGCACCAACATGGTGCCCACCGGCGAGGAGTTCACCTACAACTGCGAGCTGGCCTTCATTGCCGCCGGTTTCGTGGGCTGTGAGAGCTATGTGGCCGATGCCTTCAGTGTCAGCCTGACCGGCCGCGGCTGCGTGGACACCGACCACTTCCGCACCAATGTGGACAAGGTGTTCGCCTGCGGCGATATGCGCCGGGGCCAGAGCCTTGTCGTCTGGGGCCTGCGCGAGGGCCGCGACTGCGCCGCCGAGGTAGACCGCTACCTCATGGGCTACACCAACCTGTAAGCCCGCATCCCGGCCATTACTGAACCATTCCCTTTCCTATCCTAAACAAGCCAGAGCGGAAGCTTCCTCCATGGGGCTTCCGCTCTGGCTTTTCCTGTGGATATCGACCTGCATCAAAAAAGCGGCCCGCCCTCTCCGGCAGGCCGCTTTGCGTCAATCTTCTCTCTTCAATTCTTCTTGCAGCAGCCGTTTGAACAAAACCGGGTAATTACTTGCACCATGCACAATATGGTAAACGAACACAGTATCCACAATCAGCCGATAGACGCAGAGATACTGCCCGGCGATCACATAGCGATAGCCGCTTTTCAGCAGTTCGGCATCTCTTGGAAGCGAACCCGACAGCGGGAAACGTTCCAACCGCGAAAGAGAATCCAAGATCCGATCCGTGATTTTTCGGGCAGAATTCGGCCCTACCAGATTCATGTGAAGCTCTGCGATTGCTTCCAGTTCCCGCTGTGCCGACTCCAGGATTTCGATCTTAGCCACGACGATAGATCTCCTCCAGCCGTTTTCTGGAATCCTCCAGCGTGTAAGCCGGAGCACCAGCAAGCCTTCCCTGTTCCGCTGCTTCCAGCTTTGCCCGGAGTTTCAACGCCTCTTCCCGCTGTTCGAATGCTTCAATGCTCATCACAACAAGGTCACCCTCTCCATTCTTTGTAATGTAGATCGGCTCGCCCGCTCCGTGCGCCAGATTTGAAATGGAACCGTAGTCATTGCGAAGCGCCGTAGACGACTTGATGATCATAGTGCGCACCCCCCCCCCCCCTAAATGATTCTAATATAATTCTATCAGAATCATTCATTTTCTTCAAGCGTTCTCATCAAAAAACGGCCTGCCGGAGAGGGCAGGCCGCTTTGCGTCAATCCGTATCGTATTCGGTACCGGCCCCACCGGTCGGCGGCTCCGTCTGCCCGGCAGACGGTGTGGCACCGGCGGAAGGAGTTGTGGTCTCGGGCGGGGTGGCGGGCACCTCGGCCTCGACCTCTGCTGCCATATAGACGATGATGGTCGAGCCGACCTCCACCATGGCACCGGGCTCCTCACTGCAATAGGCCACACAGCCCGAAACATAGGAGCCATCGTTATAAATGGGATAGAAGCTCGCATTCAGCCCCACCTGCGCCAGCTGCTGCTCCGCGCCATCCCGGGTAAAGCCTGCCACGTTGGGCATCTCCACCATCTGCGGGCCGCGGCTGACCACCAGATCGATGGTGCTGCCCTTTTCGATGACCTCTCCGGCTTCGGGGGTCTGGCGGATGATCTTGCCCTTTTCCACAGTATCACTGTATTCCATGGTCACATAGAACAGGTAATCCCCGGCATAGCTGTGGTTGTTGCGCACCTGCGAATCGTAGTCCATCCCCACAAAATCCGGGGCCAGATCCACCGGCTCTGTCACCAGCGAGCTGGCCGGTTCAGAGGCCGGGGCGGATTCCGCAGGCTTTGCGGTGTGCAGCCCCTGATTCACCAGCCCCCACACGATGAGCAATGTCAGGATGGCCAGCAGGATCAGGATGGCCGCCAGCAGGTTGCGCAGGCTGAGGATATGCTTTTTCCGTTCCTCTTCCTCGGTGGACTGAGGGCGCGGGGCGGCCTGCTGCAGAGTCTGGGTGAGCTCCGTGGTATACTCCTGACTGCTCAGTGCCCGGAACAGCTGGGGCACGGTCTGGATACGCTCGGCAGGCCTGAGCTGCAGGCCCATCCAGAGCACATCCGAAACATACTCCGGCACCGCCCGTTCCAGCGTGCGGGCGCGGGGGTTGGAGTCCGACACCAGCCGTTGTGCCGCAGGAACAGGGCTCTGCCCGCAGACCATCCGGTAGACCACGGCGGCAAGGCTGTATTCGTCGGTGTAACGGCCCTCGAATTCGGTGGTGGAATACTGCTCCGGTGCCGAGTAGCCCTCGTACAGCTGCTCGTGCAGGCCGCTGCCCGCCGTGCGCAGCCCCACGGTGGCGTAGCCCGTCAGGCGTGCCCGGCCGTTTTCCAGCACCCGGATGTTTTCCGGGCAGATGCCCCGGTGCACCAGCCCCACCTGATGCATGGCCGCCACGCCGTCAAACACAGGCTGCAGCATATTGCGGGCCGTCTCGGCCGAAACCGGGCTGGGGCGCTCATCCAGCCACTGCTGCAGCGGGATGCCGCCGGGATTCTCCATCACGGCGTAGACGGTGTTGTTCTCCTCGAACACGTCCAGCACGGCCTCCAGACCGTTTGCGGGCGTGATGCGCTGGATGGAGCGGTAGAGATCGGCAAAGTCCATCCGGGTGGTCTTGAACAGCACCTCGCTGCCCAGCTTGGGCCGGAGCAGCGCGTCCGTGCCCCGCTCCGCCGACAGCGTCAGGGGCATATACTCCTTGATGGTCACCCGGAACCGCCCGACGTTCTCCACGCCCCGGTACAGGATGCCCTCGCCGTCGATGCTCTGCATCTCGCCCACGGTATACCGCCCGGCCAGCAGCGTGCCCACCGGCAGGCTGCCCGCCGGGTTGCGCCCGGCCAGTACCCCGCCGCAGTGCGGGCACACCGACACCCGGCTTTCCAGCTCGCCCATGCAGTACGGGCAGATGCGTTTTGCTTCCATGTGCGCCACCTCGTTTCTTCGTGGTCTGTTTCAAATCATTGTACCATATTTACCCCCGCCGCGCAATCCGCAAAGCAAAAAAGCGCCGCCCTCTGAGCTTTTTCACAGGGGGGCAGCGCTCAATTCGCACCAATATCAGCAGTAGAACTTCGATTCACCAAACACATCATTCCACTGTGCCACAATGTAGCTTGAACGGCTTTCCAGAACATCTACAATTGCGCTCAACGTTCTGGCAGGAATCTTCGAGTTATTGTTGGCCACGATACAGCCTCCCGCTTCCGTAATCCAGATCTTTGTTGCACTGGCATTCGGAACACCCTTTGCAACATGGACATGAACCGGTTCCAGCGGTGCACCTTCATTGCTCCAGAAGAAAATCACATAACCGAACAGCCGGAACAGACTAGGCACTTTCGATTCCCCCCTCATGCGAGAAGCGGATCAGAAGATGTGCCGTTGATTTGACCAACTCTTTCAGGCTCGCCATCTCCATTTCAGAATAGCCATTATTGGTCCACAAATACCCCGGCAGAATACAGGTCGCCGACTTAAAGCCGTTTTCTACAGGTGTTTCAATCTGTACCTTTACCTGTTCCTGATTGCCATTCTGAATTGGCGAGGAATAAACGATTTCCGTCCCATCATTCAAGGTCATAAAAGGATAAAGCATCCGAACACCCTCTTTCTTAAAAGAAGTATACCATGAAATCCAGAGGGTTTCAATGATTGAACCACAGATATTTTTCCGCCGATTTCCTAAATTTCATGTGTTTTCATTGTTTTTCGCTGCACTCCGCAGGCGTTCTGCGAGCTGCGCAATCAGTGCGACATCCTTTTCATCCAAACCAGTCACGTTTACTGTATTATGCTTTTCTACACCCAGCAGGTAATCTGTCGAGACAGAAAACAACCTAGCCAAATCCACCAGGCTCTGCGGCGACGGCATAGAAAGCCCCTGCTCCCATGAATTGATACCGTTTCTCGTCATATTCATCCTGCGTGCAAGCTCTGCCTGCGTCCACCCTCGCGATTCTCTCAGGGCCTTGATGCGGTCGGCCGTCATAACATCACCTCTCATGTCAAGTATAGTGTGCTTTTATGGTTATTCTTTATCATTTTGGCTCCATTACTTGACAGTTTGACAAAAGTGTGATAGCTTTGTGATAAGAACTTTTGGAACAGCCGCCAAGGCTGTTCCACTTGTCCATTTTAAGGAGGAATTATCGTGAAAAAGAAAATCCTTGCACTCGTCCTGACATCTATCCTTTGCTTGTCACTGGCTATTCCTTGTTTTGCGGCCTCCAAGCCAGCAATTGAAATCACACGAACACATTTTAATACAAACTCTGTAGGTGGCGTTTCTCCATCTATATATTTTTGCAACAATTCCTCGAAAACTATAAAATATATCACATGGTATATGACTCCATATAATGCTGTCGGTGATGCTGTCAGATGTACAGTTAGTAATCGCTCACAGGTTCAGGGGCGAACTACTGGCCCTATAGCACCTCTTGAAATAAAAATTGACGAATGGCATAAATTGGGAACTAAGTATAACGCCTCTGAGGATGATCCCTTTGCAACCAGCCGCTTTACGGACTACTCTATTAATACTGTAATGGTTGACAATGGTCCCGCTTTTTCAAGCGTTTATGCCGACCAATATGGAAACTATTTTGTTACAAAATATAATACCGCAACCAAAAAGGATGAAGGAGTCTATTTAACAGAGAACGAAATCCAAAATGCAATGTATGACTACCACCTTGCTGCTTTTGATTGCGCTTGGTACAATGGTAGCATTCGTAATTTTAAGGTCAACAAAGCTGTAGTTGAATTCATGGATGGCTCCGGACAAACCATTTCTGGCAACCAACTCTACGGTGAAAAATACAATCACGTTTTAGAGGAAAAGCCTTTCTTGGCTACCGTAAATCAGTATGTTGCTGTCTATAATTACAAAGATTATATGCAGTACAATCCCGATTTGGTTGCTGTATTCAGTAACAACCAAAAAGCACTGTTTAAACACTTCGTCAACAGCGGTATGAAGGAAGGTCGCCAAGCTAGTAGTCAATTCAACCTTGCAGCCTACAAAGCCAACAATCCAGACCTTGTTGCACTGTTCGGTGATGATAACGTGAAGTACTACGAACATTATATGACTGGTGGAAAAGCCGAAGGTCGTATTGCAACCTAAAATTTTATTCTCCCCCAGCGGCCCTCCCCGCTGGGGTTTTATTTTGTCCGTGTGCAAAATATTCGTCCGTATTCTAAAATAAAAAGCCGCTCTTTGTGCATCACAACACAAAAAGCGGCTTCATTACGTTCCTTATTCAGGCCTGCGGAGCATTATTCCGGCAGGTCCTCTTCGTTCTCCAGGCTGTGCCAGACGTTCTGGACATCGTCGTTGTCCTCCAGAGAGTCCAGCAGCTTGCCCATTGCCTTGAGCTGATCGGGGTCGGTCAGGCGGGTGGTGGTCATGGGGACCATGGCCAGGTCGTCGCTCAGGATCTCGTAGCCCTTCTCTTCCATGGCCTTGACCACAGCGGAGTAGTTCTCGGGATCGGTGGTGATCTCAGCAGCCTCTTCGCCTGCATCAAAGTCCTCGGCACCGGCATCCAGGGCGTCCATCATGGCCTCGTCGGCATCCTTATCCTCCAGAGAGATGTCAATGACACCCTTCTGGCTGAACAGGAAGCCAACACAGCCCATAGCGCCCAGGTTGCCGCCGTTCTTGTCGAAGTAGTGGCGCAGGTCGGCAGCGGTACGGTTGCGGTTGTCGGTCAGGGTCTCCACCATGACAGCAACGCCGCCGGGGCCGTAGCCCTCGTAGGTGATGGCCTCGAACTCGGTCTTGTCGCCGCCCTCAGCCTTCTTGATGATGCGCTGGATGTTATCGTTGGGCACGCTCATGCGCTTTGCCTTGGCGATCAGGTCTGCCAGCTTGCTGTTGGAAGCCGGGTTGGGGCCGCCGTCACGGACGGCAACGCTGATCTCGCGGCCGATCTTGGTAAAGACCTTTGCTCTTGCGCCATCGGTCTTTTCCTTCTTGCGCTTAATGTTGTTCCATTTGCTATGTCCAGACATGGGAACCTCCTAAAGTTTTATCGAAATCTCCGCCTGCGGGCAGACGGGCTGTGGTCGCCCGCTTGTGGCAGCACACAAAATCTAACTCTATTATTGTAGCACAATCACGAATCCCGTTCAAGGGCTCCGGGCGTGTTTTTCGCCTGTTTGTGTTGGAAAACCGGCTTTTCAGGCCGATTTACAGCAGCCGCAGGGCCTTGGGGTAATGATTTTTGACCCGTCCGCCCGACACCTTGCCGCCGCCCATGGGGCAGCCGTCCACGGTCACGCAGCACCAGCCATCGGCGGCAGTGTCCGCTGCGATCTCACGGCCGGAAAGGTACTCCGTTACCCGCGGGTCGGCAAGGGTCAGTGCTTCGCGGTTGGTGCAGAGCGCGCCGAACGCCGTGAACAGGTGGTGTTCCGGCACGAAACGGCCCTTCTGCACGCTGCCCACGAACACCCCCGCCCGCAGGACATGCAGTCCCGTCTGCGGAAAGGGCACGGGAAGCAGAACACTTCCGCCATGCACCACGGCAGGGCGGTCTGCCAGCGCCGGGAAATACTGCCGGGCAAACTCCTGCCATGCAGCAATGCTCTGGGCCGGGGTGGCCTCCCCTGCCCCGGCATCCCGGCTGCGGGCGCTGCGGCCCTGCACCGCCTCCCGCAGGGCACGGCTGTTCTCCCGGCGGGCACTGCGGGCATCCGGGGCCTTGGCAGGCTTGCCGCCCTTCTGCTTTTTGCTCTGCTCTGCGGCAGCAGCCAGCCAGAGCTCTTCCTCTGCCGTATAGGTTCCAGAGGCAGGCAGCGCCCGCGGCGTACCTGCCTTGACCAGCCGGGCAATAAAATGCCCCTCGCCGCCCTGACAGGGCCAGATCCGGCGCACTTTGCTCACATCCAGCGGCAGGCCGCCGGTGCGGTTTGCCTCACCCGGGCTGCCAAAGCTGTAATCCACATTGCCGAACACATCGGCCAGCGTGAACTCCGGGTGGCGCTGCAAAAACGCCGCCACCTGTCCCTCGTCCTCTTCCGGGGCAAAGGTGCAGGTGGAAAAGATCATCTCGCCGCCGGGGGCCAGGCAGGCCGCTGCGTTGTCCAGGATCTGTGCCCCCAGTGCGGCGCACTGCTTTACCAGCGCTTCACAGTGCTGGGTCACAGCCACGGCCTCCTTGCGGAACATCCCCTCGCCGGAGCAGGGTGCATCCACGAGAACACGGTCAAAAAACTCCGGCAGAGCGGCGGCAATGCGGCCAGTGTCCTCGTTCAGCACCACGGCGTTGGGCACGCCCATCCGCTCCAGATTGCTCCGGAGCACCTCAGCCCGGGCGGCAACGAACTCGTTGCTCACCAGCAGTCCCTGCCCGCCCAGCGCTGCCGCCAGCTGGCTGCTCTTGCCGCCGGGGGCCGCGCAGGTATCCAGCACCCGCATCCCGGGCCGGACCCCCAGCAGGGGCGCGGCACTGGAAGCGGAAGGCTCCTGCGAGTAGAACACGCCCGCATGGTGGTAGGGGTGCCGCCCGGGCTTGAAGGCAGAGTCCTGCACCACAAAGCCCGCCTTGCAGAAGGGCGAGGGTTCCACCGGAAAATCTGCCCGCGCGGCAAACTGCTCCGGCGCAGCACGCAGGGCCGAGACCGTCACGCCCCGGGCAGCAGTATCCTGCGGGGCGGCATAGAGAGCATCGAACCGGTCGCCCAGCAGAGCGCGCTCCCGGCGCTCAAAATATTCCGTAGGCATGAAAGCTTATCCTCCCATGAATAAAGCCGCCGTTCGCGGCAAAACTAAGGCTGTGAGGGAAAGCCCCCTCACGAAAGGAGTAACGAACCATGAAGGACCACAGCGAGAATCGCACCGAAAACCGCACGAACAACTGCAAGAACCAGAGCCAGAACCGCACCACCAATCAGACCACCAACGAGCACAAGCACCCCAACCAGTATACCAAGGGTGCTGACGACGAGGGTGCCAAGAACAAGAAGTAACGCCGCATAAGAAAGCCCGCTGCCTTCCCTGCACTGTTTTCCAGTGCGGAAAGCAGCGGGCTTTCGCGTTTTATTTCTGGTTCGGGTCAAACTGCTGCCACAGGGCATCGAACAGCTCTTCCACACGGGCCATCTGCCCGGTGAGGTAAAGCCAGCCCAGCAGGCACTCAAAGCCGGTGGAAGCGCGGTATTCTTCAGGGGAAGCGTGCTTGGCCACACTGGCCTTGCTGGCGTTGCGGCCCCGCTTGAACACAGCCAGCTCCTCCTCTGTGAAGAGCGGCTCCAGCAGCTGCTCCTCCCGGAACTGTGCCCGGGCCGAGACATACTTGACCTTTTCCACATTGAGCTTGCCTGCGGACATCCGGTGGTGCCGTGCCAGACGGGTGCGCACCAGCAGTTCCAGCACGCTGTCCCCCACAAAGGCCAGCGCCAGCGGGTTCAGCTCACGGGGGTCGACGGTTTCTTCCTGCATTGTTGTAATCCTCGCCCTCTCCGTCATTGCTTACGCAATGCCACCTCTCCCAAAGGGGAGAGGCACTTGCAGCTTTCAGACAGGATTCAGCAAAACAGAAGCTGTGAATCCGTCAGATGCGTTGGCTCCCCCTTCGGGGGAGCTGGCGAGCGCAGCGAGACTGAGAGGGCCGTCTCCTTTTAGAAGATATAATCGAACTGATACTCACCAATGAGGATGGTGTCGTTCTCCTGCACGCCCTTTTCCACCAGTTCGGTCAGGATGCCGCTCTCGTCCAGCTGACGCTGGAAATACTGCAGGCTCTCGTAGTCATCCACATTGCTGCCGGCCAGGATATACTCCAGCCAGGGCGCGTCGATGCTCCACACATGGGCCTCCATCCGCTGGATGGTATAAGCACGGTCGTTGGCCTTGGGCTCGGGCTTCTTGTACTCGGGGGTGAACACGGGCACCGGCGGGATATCCTTCAGGCGGTTATAGACCAGGCCCGGCAGCTCCCGCACGCCCTGCATGGTGGCGGCAGAGATGGGCACAAAGGTCAGGCCCTTGCCCTCCACATAGCTGCGGAAGCTCTCGATCTGCTCCTCGGTGGCCAGGTCGCATTTGTTGCCCACCACGATCTGGGGGCGCTGTGCCAGCTCGGGGCTGAACTTTGCCAGCTCCTCGTTGATCTTTTCAAAGTCCTCCACCGGCTCACGGCACTCGCTGCCGGAGACATCCACCACATGCAGCAGCAGGCGGCAGCGCTCCACATGGCGCAGGAAGTCGTGGCCCAGACCGATGCCCTCACTGGCACCCTCGATCAGGCCGGGGATGTCGGCACAGACAAAGCTTGCGCCCTCACCCACCGACACGACACCCAGGGTGGGCACCAGCGTGGTGAAGTGATAGTTCGCGATCTTGGGCTTGGCTGCGCTGATGGTGGAGATGAGGGTGGACTTGCCCACATTGGGGAAGCCGATCAGGCCCACATCAGCGATCAGCTTCAGCTCCAGCGTCACCTGGATGTCCTCGCCGGGCATACCGGGCTTAGCAAACTTGGGGATCTGGCGGGTAGGCGTTGCAAAATGCGCGTTGCCGTAGCCGCCGCGGCCGCCCTTTGCGATGGTGACGGGGGTGTGGTCGGACAGGTCCGCGATGACCAGCCCGCTCTCAGCGTCCTTGATCACGGTGCCCAGCGGCACCTTGATAATGAGGTTCTCGGCATTCTTGCCGTGGCAGAGGCTTGCGCCGCCCTTGCCGCCCTCGGGGGCAGTGTACTTGCGCTTGTAGCGGAAGTCCATCAGGGTGGAAAGATGATCGTCCGCCACAAAGATGATGTCACCGCCGCGGCCGCCATCACCGCCGTCCGGGCCGCCAGCGGCCACGAACTTCTCGCGATGGAAGCTCACTGCACCATCGCCGCCCTTGCCCGCATGGAGCCAGATGGTGGCGATATCGATAAAATTGGTTTGTGCTGCCATACAGCCCCTCCTAGAATCTGAAAAGAGCCGGGCCACGAGGGTCCGGCTCTTTGGGTTGCAGTTTTTCAGGCAGAAGTTACTGCTTCACGCTGCACTTCTTGCCGCTCTTGCCCACGCGCTCAAAACGGACGGTGCCGTCAACCAGAGCAAACAGGGTGTCATCGCTGCCCTTGCCAACGTTCTCACCCGGCATGATGTGGGTGCCACGCTGACGGACCAGGATGTTGCCGGCCAGAACGAACTGACCATCTGCACGCTTGGTGCCCAGACGCTGTGCTGCGGAATCGCGGCCGTTCTTGGTGCTGCCTACGCCCTTTTTATGTGCCATTGTAATTTACCTCCTTAGCCGTTGATCGCAGTGATCTCAACCTTGGTGTAGGGCTGACGATGGCCCATGCGGCGAGCACTGTGCTTCTTTGCGCGATAGGTGATGATGTTCAGCTTCTTGCCCTTGCCATTCTTGATGACCTTGGCAGAAACGGAAGCGCCCTCAACAACGGGAGCGCCAACCTTGACCGAACCCTCCTCGCCAATAGCGAGAACCTGATCAAACTTCACTTCGGAGTCGGCCTCAACGTCCAGCTTTTCGATGTAGACGATGTCGCCCTGCTCCACGCGGTACTGCTTACCGCCGGTAACAATGATTGCGTACATTTGTTTCATTCCTTTTCGTTGTACTCGCTGGTCGTAAAGGCAGGCCCTCACGGGGCCGTTTCCGGCGCCCACACCATGCGGCTAGAGTATTATAGCAGAAAAAAGTCCGCTTTGCAAGGGCTTTTTGCACTTTACTCCGGATTTTTTTCGTTCTTTTCCGGGTGTTCGCGCCGGTCCAGCCCTTTCTTTACGGTTTCATTCCACGCTGCCGTTTTCTCAACGAACTCCGCGCGGGATGCAGAGGCCGGCAGAGCAGCGTCCGTCCCCGCAAAAGTGGTGGGGCCGTCCAGCTTTTTCATCCGTGCCCGGTTCTCGCTGTTCAGGGGCAGCTCTACCATCAGGGGCTTGTCCCTGAACTTTTTTGTCAGAAGGATCTCAGCGATCACACCGCCCACAACGGCAACGCCAGCCACCAGCTGGGACACCCGCAGGCCGATGCTGGGCACCAGCAGCAGGCTGTCGGTGCGGAGGGCCTCGATCCAGAAGCGGCCCGCACCGTACCAGATGAGGTACCGCAGGGCGATGTCTCCTGCAAACCTACGCTTTTTGATGTATCGCACCAGCAAAAACAGCCCCACAAAGCACCAGATGCTCTCATATAAGAAGGTGGGATGCACCGGCAGGTTCGGGTCGATGGTCACGCCTTTGGGCACCGTGACCACGCTGCTCGTCAGGTAATCGTGGGTCGCCTGGCTGTACATGCCCCAGGGCAGGGTGGTGTTGCAGCCAAAGGCCTCCTGATTGAAGAAGTTGCCCCAGCGGCCGCAGCCCTGCCCGATGAGGAAGCCCATGGCCGCCAGATCGAACATGGGCAGCACGGGAACTTTCCGCCACTTACAGGCCAACCCTCCGAACAGAAAGGCTCCGATGATGCCGCCGTAAATGGCAAGACCGCCATCCCGGATGGCCAGCACATCTTTCAGGCTGTGGTACTGATAGGGCGAAAGGGCCACATAGTAGAGCCGGGCACACAGGATGCCCATAACCACACCGATGAGGATGACATCCACCATGGCATCGGCATCCACACCAAACTCCACACTGTGCCGGAAGGCGAACACCAGCGCCAGGCACATGCCCACGGCAATGCAGACACCGTACCAGTAAATGTTCATGCCTCCGATGGAAAAGGCCACGCGGTCAAGCTCAAAGCTCAGCCCCAGCCCCGGAAACTGCACCAGATTCGTCATTCTTCCATCTCCTCTTCATCGTCCAGCTCTTCCCCGGCCGTGCCATCGGGCTGGATGTACATCACAGCCATCCGCTCCTCGCTCAGGATCTTCTGCAGCGCCGCGTCGGCATCCTCTGCCGTCAGCGCCGCCAGCGTGGCGATCTGCTGGGCCACGGTCTGGCCGCTGAGGGCAAAATCTGCCATCTGGCTGGCCGAGTCCTCCACGTTCTCCAGATTTTCGATCAGCTGGCCGTATTTTTCATTCTTGCACAGGGTAAAGATCTCCCGGTCCACGCCCTCAGCACGGATGCGCCGGATCTCCTCCAGCAGCAGCTGCTTCACAGTGTCGGGCACATCGCTCTCGCCGGTGAACAGGATGCAGCAGCAGCCGTCCACCCGGAGCACCTCCCCGCCAAAGCCGGGGTTGGTCAAGCCCTCATCATAGAGCTTCCGGTAGAGCCTCGACATACCGCCCGAGATGCAGCAGAGGATGAGATCATACAGGATCTCGCTGCGCAGGTCGTCATGCTGCAGCGGCTGCTCCTTGAAGCCGATGCCGAAGCAGGGCTTGGACACCGGCATTGTAATGGTCTTTTCGGCAGCGGCCAGCGTCATGGGTTCCTCTGTCCAGAGCCGCTGCACCCGCTCCACCGGGCGCGCTTCCATCAGGCCGTGGCGCGCACAGGCCGCCAGGATCTGTTCCATGCTGGTGCTGCCTGCGGCGGCCAGCACCATGTTGTTGGGGGCATAGAACGCCTTGCAGCAGTCGTACAGCATCTCCGGCGTGATCTCCGCAATGCTTTCCACCGTGCCCGCAATGTCGCTGCGGATGGGGTGGCTGTGATACAGGCACTCGCACAGGCCGGTGATGAGCCGCCAGTCGGCGCTGTCATCATACATTTTGATCTCCTGCCCGATGATGCCCTGCTCCTTGGCGATGGTCTGCTCAGTAAAGTAGGGACGGCCCACCATGCCCAGCAGCACATCCAGGCTTTCGTCCAGCTGCTCGGTGGCGGTAAACAGGTAGCAGGTGCGGTCAAAGCTGGTAAAGGCATTGGCGTTGGCACCGGTCTTGGCGAACTTTGCAAAGGCATCGCCGTCCTCATCCTCAAACATCTTGTGTTCCAGAAAATGCGCCACACCGGCGGGCAGGTGCACTTCCCTGCCGTCCACCCGGAAATCCCGGTCGATGGAGCCAAAGCGGGTGGCATAGATGACATGAGTGCCGGAATAGCCCGGCATGGGCCGCACCAGCACCGTCAGGCCCGAGGGCAGCACCTTCCACTCATCGGCGGCGGCCTCGGTCAGGGCACGGTTCGTGTTCTGTTCAGGCATGGGTGCTCTCCTCCTCTCGGGTCAGAAGATAGCTGACTGAAAGGGTCAGCTGCCGCAGGACGGTGCGGACATCCTCCTCGGTCACAGCCTGCAGGGCCGCGCGGGCATCGTCCGGGGTCTGCACCGGGCCGCCCCGCAGCACCTCCATGTAATACCAGGTCTCAATGCCGCCCAGCGTATCCTCAATGCCCGCCATCCCGCTCAGCAGGGAGCGGCGGCAGTCCTCAAGCTCCTCAGCCGTGATGGGGCCGCTGCGCAGGTCATCCAGCTCCTTCAGGATCGCTTTTTCGGCCCGGGCCGCGTCGGCGTGCTCCACGCCGCTGTTCACAGCCATGCTCCCGGTAAAGCTCTGGAAGCTGGACGAGCAGTAATAGCACAGATGATCCCGTTCCCGCACGTTCAGGAACAGGCGGCTGGTCACACTGCCGCCATACAGTGCCATGGCAAGCCGCACCGCCGCCATCTGGTCGGGGCGCATGGGCACGCCCAGCGTGAACAGCATGCAGAGCTTGGCCTGCACCGTGTCAAAGCATTCCACCCTGCGCACGGCATCCTGCCGGGGCATGGCAAGGTTCTCGCACAATGGCAGCGGGGCCCGCCCGATGTGGGAAAGCTCTTCCAGCAGGGCCTGCTTCACCTGCTCGGTCTCCGCTTCCCCGCAGCCCAGCACCAGCAGCTCGATGCTGGCGGTGCGGAGCATCTCACGATAAGCCTCTGTCAGCGTCTCCGGGGTCAGGCCGTCCACCTCGTCCAGATAGCCCTCCTGCCGGATACCGGCGGGGCTGCTCCCAAAGAACTCCCGGTTGGCCTGCCGCTGGCAGTAGATGCGCTTTTCGTTGATCTCATCCTCCAGCGCCTTTTTCAGCATCTGCTTTTCGATGGTGACCGCCTCCGGGTCAAACACACCGCCCACAAAATAGGGATGGAACGCCGTGCCCAGCGCCAGCGCGGCATACTCCCGGGTCAGGGCCTCGCCCTCCAGTGCAAAGCGGTCCTTGATGCCGGTCACACTGACGCAGAGGTTGTGGTTTGCACCCAGCGGGCGGGCATCCACGGTCAGATCCGCGCCGTACAGCCGGGCAAGCTTTTTGGTCATCTGGGTCATATCCGGGCAATCCGCATAGCCCCGCTCCATCAACAGAGGCAGCAGAGCGTGGGCGGTTGCCGTCTCCCGCCGTGCCGGAAACGCAAAGTGGATGCTGATCCGGCAGCGGTTGAATTTCTGCGCCGGGTCCCAGGAAAGATGGACCCCGGGCGCGATCTCGGTTCGTCTCAACAGTCGTTCTCCTTTTTGTTACAGCTTTGTGCGCTCCAGCGCAAGGAACTCCTCCAGCGAGAGTCCGGACGCGCGGATGGCGAGGGCATTTTCCACCCCCACATAGCGCCAGTGCCAGGGCTCGTATACCATGCCGGTGGCGGCCTGCCGCTCCTCCGGCCAGCGGAGGACAAAGCCATACTCCGCAGCGTAGGCGGTCAGCCACTCGTAGGCGCGGGTATCGGCAAAGCGGGTGGTCTTTTCGGTGCAGTCCGGGCTGAGAATGTCCGCCGCATAGCCGGTGGCCTGCTCGCTGGCATTGGCCGGTGGGCAGACGCTGGCGGCATAGGCCGCGGCCTCCTCTTCGGAGAGCCCCTTTTCCAGATACACCTGCTTCCGGGCATCAAAAGCCGCTTCCCGTGCGGAAACATCCTGATAGCCCGTCACCAGTTCCAGCGTGATACCGTCTGCCGCCGCAGCTGCCGCCATGGCGCGGTACTGCTCTGCGGCTTCCGCTTCCAGCTGCTGGCCTGTGGCATCATCCGCCACCGCAAGGGCCGGGGCCGGCTCTGCGTCCAGCGGCAGATTCCCGTTCACCAGCACCAGCCGGGCATCGGCAAGGTTCAGCTGGTATTCGGTGCCATCGTAATTTCTGGCCACAAAGTCCTCCGGCCCCGCGATCAGGGCGTGGGCCTTGGGCAGCAGCCATAAAATGCCGCTGGTCATCAGGGCAACAGCCGCGCCGCAGGCCGCCAGAAACACGGCCCAGTTCCGTGCCAGACGCAGGCAGCGCCGGATCCTCCACTCCCGCCGGGTCATCCGCCGCCGGGGCGCTTGCTTGTTTTGGTTCATCGATATCGGTTCCCTTCTCACATCATTTCGCAATGCACAGCCGCACAATTACATTATTTTATTATACACTTCTTTCGCCGGGGTGTAAACGGAAAGGGATGTTAAAAAATTGTGTCTTTCAAAAAAGGGAGTTCCGTTACGGACGAACGTCCGAACAGAACTCCCTTTGGGGTTTATAAAAAATCCCGCGTTAAAGCGCTTTCCTCAATTCAGAATTTTCCCATCAATGGAGAGGATGACCGGCTACCGTGGCCGAGGACTCGTTCAGGACAGCTTGATCTTCAGATCTGCTCCAAGCTCTTTCAGTTCTTTTTCGTTTTTGATGTCTTCATCAGTTTTCTTTCCGGTGATAGCACTGTATGCTTCTTTCATACCATTTTTCACTGCCCACTTGATAACAAAATACAGCGCAATTAAAATAACGATTGCGGTTCCACCGCTGATTCCTAGTTCATTCCACATAATAATATCAATGCCTCCGATTTCATAAATTCCGAGTTGTCGTTCTCAGTATACCATGATTTTTCTCTGCGGAAAAGATACCAGGAAACAAAAGTGGCCCCGGAGGGCTTGTTGCAGCTCTCCGGGGCCACTTTATGTGCGTGTGTGACTTGGCGCACACGACCGGCGTTTTACTCGATCTCGATCAGATTCGGGTTCTCAGGCAAAGCCTTCGTCTGCTGAGGAGCAGGCAGCTCGA
>ONZU01000625.1_pt1 | contig 30313 bp, 24 predicted proteins | sample 1671161 | NCBI WGS metagenome assembly ONZU01 (sample SAMN06348128, study PRJEB24527) | human gut metagenome | biome: human gut; feature: ankylosing spondylitis patient; material: feces | host: Homo sapiens | place: China | collected 2015-10
TATCAGGACTTTGGCTTATTTGTTTTATACAATACGGCCTGCATAGGATGCTTACTTATCTATTAAAGCAACCGTACCCACACGATTCGTTATAGACGAGAACTATTTACTGTCTCAACAAGTAATAATAGTATGCTCCCCTTGCTCGTCGGACGTAAACTTGACAGTAGCACTGATAGCTTTCAGACGCTCACTGATAGACTGAATGCCAATACCAGTCATCGTAGCAGTAGAAGCTGCGTCAAAAGGAGCTACGGGAGAGGTCGTAGCATTGTGCGAAATGCTTAGTTCAACAGTAGGAGCGACAGTGCTATGCGCAAGCGCAATGTCGATATGCGTGAGTCCTTGAGTATGTTTGACAAGGTTGGTAATGAGTTCTTGCGCAATGCGATAGAGTTGGTAAGCTTGCTCAGTAGAAAGTTGGCTCCAGTCATAGGGAGCGTTGGCAGGAGTAGCATCTGTGAAGGTTACGCTGAATTGGCCAATCTCCTGTAACTTATAAGCCAATGCAGAGAGCGTTTGATCGAGCGTAGCAAAGGTCGTATTGGGCGGCATAAGTTGGTGGGAGATTTGACGTATCGTGCCACGCACCTGTTGCAGTTGCGCCACAGCAGAGCCGACATCAGTAGAGGTGGACATTTGCATTTCAGCCACAAGGAGGTCGTTGCACACACCATCGTGTAACTCCTGCGCCAAACGCTTACGCTCGCTCTCAATGCCATCAATATAACGACGCGCTTGGTCGAGTTGTGCCTTACGACGCTGCTGGCGTTGCCAAATAATAGCAGCAACAATGGTGGCAAAGAGCAACAGAACAATCCCTGCGAGTGCAGCACCTAAGCGCCATTGCTTCACCTCAGCCTCAGCAGCGTTCTTTTGTAATTGAGTGATTTTGAGCTGCTTCTCTTTTGCATCGTAGCGTGCAGCCGCATCGCCCACCTGCTGTTGCACATCAAGTTGGTGAATAGAGTCACCTATGTAGTAGGCTTCGCGATAGAAGTAGCAAGCTCGCTGTGGATTGCCCGTACCCTCATAAGCCCGTGCCACCATAAGCATGACCTTATCACGCTCTGACGACACCGCAGGACCATTTTCGTAGAGCATCAATGCCGACTGGAGGGCAGGCGACCATTGTCGAGTAACGAAGTAGTAGTTGATCTTTGCGTGTTCCAACTGCATACGCTCTGTACCGTCGGGGGCCGCATTGCTGACGATAGTATTGGCCCGCGCAATAAGGGCAGGAATCTCAGCATAACGTTGCGGTTGTTGGGTGAGCAGCGTGATGAGCGGTGAGAGACAACTGGCCTCAGCAAGCGGTTCATGAGCTCGACGCGCAATGGCAATGCCTTGACGCAGGTATTGTTCGGCTTTAGGGAAGGTGGCAGCGTTATAGGTAAGAATCGTACCCAACCCCGCATATACCGATACGCGAAGGGCGGGATCGGCAGCACTTTGATATTTCAGCGCATTAAGCAAGAGGCGTTGACAGTCTTCAACACGCCCCATGCGGCTACACATCGCGCCATAGTTTTGGTAGGCAGAGAAGGCGAGTTGCGCATTCTTATGACGAGTAGCATAAGCGATTACTTGGTCATAACACTTGGCAGCCTTATCGAAGTGTTGCATGCGGCTATGGCAGAGTCCTATACTACAGAGTTGGTTGTACGCTTCTGGTGCAAGGTGTTGTTGGCGTGCCTGGTTATAGGCTTGCGTAAAGTGTTTGAGCGACTGCTCTATCTGTCCTTGTGCCATAAGAGCTTCGCCCGTAGCGGCCTCAAGGGTTATGAGGTCGCGCCCTGCAGCCTTGCGTTGGCGAGCCAATTGAGCGTAGTGAAGTGCCGTGTCGGGGTGGGAAGTAGCTGTAGCTTCGGCCATTTGGGCCAGTAAGTGTACTTGGGGTCCTTTAACGTGTATGAGATGACGCAGTGAGTCTGCTTGTGGCTGTGCGATAGCCAACATCGGACTGAGCAAACAAGCGAGGAGGTTAGCTTTTTTCATTGTTGATTAGATTTTTTTTTGCAAAAGAAGAATACAAAGATAGTGCAAGGTGAGTGCAAAGCAAAATGAAAGTCTGAAAACTTTCATCTTGTTTTGCCGAGCCGCAGCCTATCTTATGAAAAGATAGTGCAAGGCGAGTGCAAAGCAAAATGAAAGTCTGAAAACTTTCATTTTGTTTTGCACTCGCCTTTTTTTAAAAAACATAAAGAAGAGACTTTTAACAAATGTCGATTAAAATCATTATTTATAATGATATGCAAACAAACGGAAACGGATATATTTGCAACATATTTTTAAAAAACAAGACAATATTATATATATGACACCAAAGATTAACATACTCATTTGCGACGACCATGCCATACTACTTGAAGGGCTGAAAGTATGCTTACTGCATATGCCCGAAGTGGATAAGGTAGCCGTGAGTTCTACACTGCACGATGCCACGCAATTGCTCGAATCGGAGCAACACTTCGACTTGTGCATTGTCGACCTCGACCTTCCTGACGGTTCTGGTATTGACTTGATAGAGAAAGTTAATACCATGGAGCCTGAGGTGCGCACAATGGTATACACCTCTCACGAGGAGATATGGCACATTAATGCTATCATGCAGTCTGACACGGATGGTGTGGTATTTAAGAGTTGCGATATAGATGAGTTATGTTTGGCTGTGCGCAGCATAGCACGGGGTGACAACTACTTTTGCAAGCGATTTCAGCAATTGGTGCGCCACATTGAGATGCACATTCCTGAATCGGGCAGCCACTTAACGCAACAAGAACACAATGTGCTCTGCCAATTGGCACGCGGACTGAGAGCACACGAGATTGCCGTCAACCTCAACGTGAGCGTAAATACGATTAATACACACAAGGCGCACTTACTCTCTAAGTTTAATGCAAGTAATACGACTGAGCTTATCATTAAGGCATTTGTGAAAGGCATTATAAAATTCAATCTAGGACAATAAGCAAAGTCATGCTAAATGATTTATCCTAATATACTTTTTCATGCAAGAGAGGATTATATAGCAGTGAAAAGACAAAGGCAAGCAAATGCTTCATTCGCTTGCCTTCTTCGTAAATAACAAATTATTGGTGTCCGATAAAACTCAAAAAACACATACTTGTTAAGCTCAACCGCTGCTTTTAGGCGGTTGAGTTTATTATTTGTGCAAGACAAGTCCCCCCTAACCCGACTTTCACACCCCTAATATTGCAACTCTTGTTGTCATGGGCAAATCCAATCATTAGAGGTTAACTTTGTGTCCTACAAATTTGTATTTTCTTAAAGGGCACATGTTTGAACTTTAGCGCATCATAGATTTCTTTTGCAGATTTGCCTGGACGACAACATTGTCTAAAAACAATGGTTTCTCCTAACCCAACTTTTGTGGCACTTCATTTATAGTTTTCGCTGTATTTTATTTGTAGTTTTTGAGACTTTCTATTGAAAAAGGAAGCCCAAAGTCCTATTAAAAAACGGGGCTTTGGGCAGTTTTCATGCTCTTGGGAGTTTTACTAGACTGCAATAAATCAAAATCAATATATTTATGCAAAGTAAAACCTATTCTTCTTTTTAATGAAGCCGACGCTGTTTTCTCTAAGCGTAAGGATGTAAATAATGGCAATGTTGCCCAGACAGAGAATGCTATCCAGAATATTATTCTTGAAGAGATGGAGAATCTTGATGGAATTCTAATTGCAACTACCAATTTGGCAGACAACCTTGATGGCGCTTTTGAGCGTAGGTTCTTATTCAAGATTAGATTTGATAAGCCAACGAAAGAAGCAAAGACAAATATCTGGATGAGTAAACTGCCATCACTTTCATTAGAGGATGCACAAACATTAGCATCCAACTATGAGTTCAGCGGCGGTCAGATAGACAATATCGTTAGAAAAGCTCTGATGCAAGAGGTCATCAAGGGTGACAAGCCTACTATCAATAGCCTTGTTGAATTGTGTAGTGAAGAGAAAATAACAAAAAACAACTTCAAGCGCATAGGTTTTTGTTAAGCTACACATCAATTTGGCATACCTCACAATATAACTTTGCATTGATTATTAAATGATATTGATTATGACACTTTTGAAATCTTCTGTAAAGAACAGACATACCCCTTGTACTGGTATGGAGAAAAAGTACAAAAAGGCTAAGAGGTATAGGTGTATAGTTCATATTCTTGGGCTCTCGTTATATTATGCTTCTAAAATCTGGAATAATAGTTTTGCCAGAAAAGTCGTCATTCCATTATGCTTAGTATTTATTGCTTATGGTATCATGTATTTGTGCTGCTGGCATATTAATTATGAAGGGATTCCATCTGACGTAGCAGCATCCGCTAACTTTCCAATATCTACAAAGGTATTAGGATATTGCGATGGTGTTGACTTCTATGGGATCTATAATAACGATTCAAGAAATAGATGGATTCCTGGTGAGTTGATTAGTTTGATCTTTGCAGCAATGACTGTAGTTCTTGCTATTAAAATAATGTTTGTAAAGGTTAGATAATATGGAAGAAATAGTATTAGAGTCTGTTAGGTTGATTGGAGCTGATAAAGATAGTGATTCGATTATAAATCAGCTTCGTTCAGATGGCATATTATCATTAGACAATAGCCCTTATGTGTTATTGAACATTGTACTGGTTTCGTCAAGAGAAGGTTCTCAAAAAGTTTCACAGTTACTTGCTCTTAATGAGAATGCAAAAAGAATGTTGCTATGCTAAGAGATCCTGAGCTGCAGATTCCTGAAAAGGCAAATGTAGATTCTGTATTGTCATTCTCAAATAAGTTGGATTTTTACAAGGATTTCAAGAACTTTCTTCTTTTGATTCGACATAATGTTGAGTTACATGGAATGATCTGTTTTGATTTCAATGATTTCTTCTGGATGATTAATGGTAGACGGACTCTTATTATTCACTCTTATAATTAGAAGGAAAAGATTACAGAGGTTGTATCTAATTTAAGAAACATACTTCTCTTAAAAGATGCACGCTATCTTTTGTTTTTTACTGTAGAACATTACGACTGGGAACAATTTGTAGAACAATTATATCCAATTAAGAATTATATGGATGAACTTCCTGGCGAAGCGTATATTCATTGGAATTTCAGGGAGTCACAATCCAAAGAAGTTACATTATTTATTTCAAAACAGGTTTAATCATGGAAGAAAGTAATATTAAAGCAAACATTCATAAAGGAGAAGAATTAGAAGAACTTATATCTTTGTTTACTGATGAAGGTATGATCGTTAGTATAGAAAGAAATAAGCTTGACTATTTTATATGATGCTAATGCCATTCTAAAAACAAGGATCATTTCTTTTCCTCAACATGATGAGTCAAGAATAGACAGTATCATCAGAGAAATGAATAACTACAGCAACATTTCTTATAATGACTATAACAAGCTCATATTATTTATGGCCACTTCTTCACATAATCCTCTCAAAATGGAGGAAGTCAATCAAATAGTTTCCCGTATCAGTTGTAAATTCAAAGATACTACAGAATGTCTTTGGGGAATGACGACAGACGAAAAACTTGAAGATAAGCAGCTTGTTATGATCGTTTGTAGCAACTAAACGTTCTTGTTGATATGCTTTTTTGCAAGCTATACAGCAATTTGGCATACCTTGAATCGTACCTTTGCCCCAGAATCTTCGGAATATTTGCATTCCGTATGAGCATTATTATAATAACAACTAAAAAAAACATTATGCCTCAGATGATCAATTATGGTGGTGAGCTAATTCGTATCTCACCAAAAGACAGCAAGAAGCTGGAGTATTCAAAGAACAATGGTCTTTCATGGAACCAGCGTTGTGTCGGTAGCAGTAGCTATGGCAAGTTTATTGACTTGATGGACAATAGCAAGGAGTTACTTGCCACTACCGAGAAAGGCCTCTATTTCTCAACTAACAAGGGGCTGTCTTGGAATGTTCGTAAACGCAACTGATATGAAGAATCGGTTCTTTGAACATCCTAACGAAAGCAACATCAAGGAGACAGGGGTACACTTCTGTCTCCATGATGCTGTCATTGCCATTGATAACTCTGATGTCAGGGAGTTAATGGATGGCGCAGAAAATGCTATTTTCCTTTCAGGTAAAGCAACAGGAAGCAATCGTTGTGGTGATGCTATTGAGGATGCAGTTTTACATACTTGTAGCATTGCCAGTGGTTACGATCTGTTTTTTGCAAACAAGGTCACAATATTCATTATCTGTCCAAAAGATAATCCTATGCTGATGAGCGAAAGCGAAGCGATTAACACTTTTATTCAAATGTTTCATCAAAATTTTTCAGGCAAGTGGGGATTAGCAGAAAGATCCAATATACACGAAATGAGAATAATAATTATTGCTTCAAACTTACAAAAGAAATGAATTTTTAATAGTCTATGAGTAGATCAACTAAATATGAAAGTGTCTCAAATCATGTTGAGTCATTGGGTTCAGTTGTTCCTGTTCAACTTGCCGAAGATACAACAAAAGCTTTGTTCAAACTTAATGAAGCTTTAGGTGGTGATGTTAGTGGTTATGTTGCAAATAGATTACACATGAATATTAGTGAGCTTTGTGATGCATTGGCTGCAGAACAAGTAGATGGTGTAGCTTTAGCAATGTATAACATCGAGAAAAGAGCACAATCTGTCGTTATTGGCGACCAGACAGGTGTTGGTAAAGGCAGACAGGCTGCAGCTATGATACGCTATGGCTTGTTATCTGGCTATCTACCTATATTCTTTACGGATCGTTATACTTTGTTCAGTGACATGTACAGAGATTGCAAGGCACTTGGCATAAAAGATGCACGTCCATTAGTCGTTAATGCTGGTGTGTCTGTAGTTGACTTCGACAACATCATTGACAATAGAGAAACGAGTACTTCAGATGAAATATGGTCTCCAATAGATGAAGAGGAAGATAATATTGAGTCTGAGCCAGAACTTATGCAGCTTTATCAAAATCAATATGAGATAGTATATAAGGCTCCTAAAAAGAAAATCCTTCAGGAAATTATTTCAAGTGGAGACATACCGTTAGATACATACGACTATATTATGTTAACTTATTCACAGTTGAAGGATGCCAAACGAGACTCTGCACGTCTGGATTTCCTTCAATCATTGTGTGAAAAGCATCGTGTATTATTCATTTTTGATGAAGCTCATCGTAGTAGTAGTGTCAGTTCTGGCAAAATATCAGTCATTACACAGGGTATAAACAGGATTCTTACAGAAACAATTCAAACACAATGTGTATTTCTGTCAGCAACTTTTGCCAAGCGACCAGAAAGCCTTATTACATTCATGCGACGGACAGCATTAAGTGCGTTAGCAACTGAGAATACACTGGAAAAAGCACTGCATAGTGGAGGCGTTCCAATGCAAGAATATGTTGCTTCAAGTCTGGTTGCAGAGGGACAAATGATACGTCGTGAACATGCCTCAGAGGGTATTCCGCTGCCAGTTTATACATATCTTGACGATGATATAGTTGTTCATGGTGAACTTTTTGATAAAGTCATGTATTTCTTTCGAGAGATAGTTAAGCTATCAACCATGGTTCATGAATTAGTAAACCAAGCGAAAATGCAAGGACAACTCGTTGATTACAAGTGTTACCCAACAAGAGCTCAGCTTTTCTATATCAATAAAGTCCTTCTCCTTTCACTGAAAGCAGAGAAAGTTGCTCAAGTCGCAGTGGACGAAGTAAGACAAGGAAGAAGTGTCGTCATCGGAATGAGTGACACTCTTGAATGCATTCTTAAAGATGTGACTGTATCGGACGATGGTGCGGTCCGTGGAGATATATCTGCATTATTGCTCAGATTATTAGAGAAGACGGTTAGAAGTACAAGTGAGCAAGATGATAATGCGTCTCCTATATTTGATCTCGTCACAGACTCAGAAGATCCAGAGTTATTATCCCTGTCTTCTATTGCTGATGAGATAAGGGATTACTACAAATACACGAAACAAGGTGTAAAGGACGAAGTGTTTCATCTCCCTATGTCACCTATTGACGTGATAAGGCAACTTATCACACAAGAACAGTTTGTTTCGCCTGATGGTAGTTTCCTCAATATCCGTTTTGAGGAATGCACTGGACGTGGCCATCAGTTGGAATACCTATCACCGGAGGGAAATGATGACTTTGTGAATGCAAAGATTATGCCCAGAAAAAAACGTCATTCAAATCACATCTTCAACGACTTCCAAAACAACAAGTTGGATGTAATACTCATCAATGCATGTGGAGCTATTGGTGCAAGTGCTCATGCAATATCTACAACAGAAGTACCAGATGAGCAGGTACGACAGCGTAAGATGCTGATTGTTCAGAATGATCTTGATGTAAATATTGACTTACAGAAGCGTGGACGTATTAACCGAACTGGTCAGAGAATGGATTTGCCACCTTTATATGAATACATTATTACAGCTGTTCCTTCTGAAAAACGACTTAACATGATGCTCAGAGCTAAGTTGCGATCTTTGAGTGCAAATACAGCTGCATGGCAAGAACAAGACAGGGAACAAGCTGACTTTATTGATATTAGCAATAAATATGGTAACGAAGTAGCCTCTGAATATATTGGCGAACATCCAGAATTGGCATTGGTCCTGGGATTGAAAGGTACAATAACAGCAAGTAAACTCCTTGCACGTTTAGCAATGCTTAGCGTCACTGCCCAAAAGGATATTATAGATGATCTCATGGCTGCATATACTTCTCTTGAGGCTGAATTACGTCGTATAAATCAATGGGATCTGGAACGAGAGTTCCGTGACTTTGAAGCTGAATTTGTTCAAGAAGAGTTATTCACTACTGCAAAGGCTGAATCTACATTGGGTGGATGTTCTTATCTTTCTGTATATAAGTGTAAGCAAAAGACCTTTCCATATTCATATAGAACCTTAATGGAGTATTGCGAACAAGCAAGAAAGCAATATGGAAAAACTTATAAAGAGAATCCTTTGCTACAAAAGCAAGTAAGGGATTACTATACCCGTCACAATAAAGTGATACGGGAGCAGTTTAAGGAACGTCAGTCTTTATTATTTGAAAGTGCTAAACGTGTTCTTGTGAACTATTGTAGCGACGAAAAGGTAGCTGAAATCTGGTTGCAAAGAGCCTATATCTCTTCTGACGACTGGGATGATTCGCTTTTTGACGATGTTGCCAAGCATAAAAAAGCCAAGCAAATTATGCGAAAACTTGTTTCCTTCTCGAATGAATATAACCATCTCATTGAAAGGGAAAAGAAAGAGCTGAAGAAAAAATCTGCAGAAAAGAAACGACTTATTGAAGTCCTTACTAGAGCAATAATTGGTAAGGGATATAACAATATCAGCAACAAGTTGGGAGATGAAGATAGCACCAGCAATGTTATGGCTGTATTACGTGATATTCATTTTGGGAAAGAAGACAAAAACAAATTTCTTCCAAGTCGTGTCGAATTTGTATTTGCCTTAACTGCCGTATATACTGAAATTCGCATTAACTTGGTACACAACAGTAAATGGAGTAATTATGAGCGTCTCATAGAAATACTAAACTCAGATTCGATGTACCTGAGTGCGCAACGTTGGCAAGCAGAAATTGCAGCCAATAATAATAAAATTGTTGAGCGCAAGATTATCACAGGAAATATACTTGGAGCTTTTGTACATCCTGCCATTGCAGAACTTAGACCTCGATTCATCACATTCTCGTTGAAGGGGAAAGTTGAAGGGGAAAGTATGACGCAAACAGGATTACTTCTTCCAAAGGATGAATCAAAAATCAGAGAGGCTATAAAATCGGTATCTATTCCTTTGAATGAAGGTATCAAATATGCTACCAAAACGAATACCAGCTATACTATAGCGGGTTTGAGCGTGAGATTCTCTCTGCTCCCTTATAGGATCACTGATTCTTTGATTAAATTTGTTATTAGCGTGTTTGATACAGACTCCAAGACATTTGAAAGCGAAAAATATCTTGATGAAATACGCACATATTTTGTAGGTAGTGCAATATCTTCAATCTATGATAAAGTTGAAAAAGGAACGAAGAAGCGTAAGAATCTGATGCATTATCAAACAGAATCGTTGTGCTTTGAATCTGAATCGTTTCAAACAATAATTCAGGTCTTGTCACAGATGGATGCTGTGATAATAGTTCCTCGAGATCAGATTACTTATGGTGATGTGAAGGAGTACGTTTCCCGTTCAGAACGGGATAGTAACGAACCTTGGGAAGCCTTAGATTGGAAGAATGCAGATGAGATTCCAATGCCTCCATTAAAAGAAAAGCTTCTATTGAGAATATCAGCTCCGATTATACAGAAAAGCCAAAAGGGTAAGCCTGTTTTCAGACATACTGAACATTACAATCTTTCTAAGGAAACAATGGCACTCGAAGGACAGCCACTTAACTCACGTAGTACTATGGATGCTCTCCGTCGTAATTACATGAATTGGAAAGTCTATTATTCTCGTAGTGTTTACCAAAGAAACAATTTACAGAAGGATCAACCTTCTTTGGCTGAAATACGTGAAATATGTCATGAGCTAAGAATTGTGATTGAGAATGAGGAGAAGGCTGGTAATGTGAAGTTTAGACAAGAGTTTCAATATCAACTTCAAACAATTCTTGATAGTGAATATCTGGAACCAAATGGCTTATATGTAACCAGGTTTGAGGATGAAATGCTGTTTTTATCTCCTGATAAGAAAGTGGCTCAGGCTTTTATTGATGAGATGCCTTATTCGCCAAGGTTGGATGGGATTCGACAGTGTATTCAAGAATATATTAATGGCAAAACAGATATTATAAACTCTCCAGATAGATGGTAATATGAGCTATATTGGTATTCGAGGAGCTGAAAGACTCGATATGAATGACTCTTCTATGGGGCTCATTAAGTGTCAGAGAAAAGCAATTGATTTATTACGTAAAGGTGTTGATATGCACTCTATCAAACACCAAACAGGATGGGAAACCGGTATTGATGGCAAATGGCGGTACGAAATTTACGATCCTTTCCATACAACTGAAAAGATAGAGGATTATATAAAAAGACACTTTGGAGAACCGATCAATATACGATATTGTATGCATGATACAACTTTGCTCATTGCATATCCTGCATTTGAAAGATTAAGATTATTCGCAATGTACACACCTACAAGACAGTTTGCAGGATATTTTAATCCTAAAGAATATGCTATGATGGTTTGCATGGGAACTACAAATTCACCATTCGAGTTCCAAACAGAAGGTGTGCTATTGCATGAAGTTCAACATCTCATCCAAGAGGAGGAGAATTTCGCTCGTGGTGGTGATAACACTAAAGGTGGGCTACGTTATATGAGACTGGCTGGCGAAGTTGAAGCAAGGAATATCTGTCTAAGACATGAATTAAGTCCTGATCAACGAAGGCAAATGCTTTGTTCTGATACTCAAGATATGCCAGATCACTCACAAATAATTGTTTTATTCTTCGAAAGTACATATAAAAAGTGTTTGAGAGAAGAATGAGGAAAGTTTACTGGTTATCAGTTACTTTCCTCATTTGTGTTAAAAGTGGCGAGGACAGACGAAGACGGGAATACGACAAGATGAGACAGAGGAACGTTACCTATCCGTAACCTATACCCCAAATGGAGAATGTTGAGGTTCGGAAGAATGAGGAAGGTTACGAATTGAATTTTAATACTCTGATTTATAGTGAGTTACTGATGAGTAACGTAAGATTTTTGGTTACGAACCAAATTTGCCGTGTTCTGCCGTGAGATGCGTAGCAAGAAAAGACTCTTCATGTATTAATTTTGAACGCAAAAAAGAATGACGTTATGAAGAGTACATTTTCAATTATCTTCTACCTCAAAAGACAGGTAGTAAAGAAAGATGGTACTGTTCCAGTTATGGGACGTATCACAGTGGACGGAACACAGGCGCAGTTCAGTTGCAAGACAACTGCCAATCCAGATTTGTGGGACACCAAGGGCGGACGCATGATAGGTAAGAGTATGCAGGCTTTGGAAGTGAACCGCAAATTGGACAAGATGCGTGTGAGTATCAGTAAGCATTATCAGGAGATTATGGACAGGGACAACTTCGTCACTGCCGACAAGGTGAAGAACGCCTTTCTTGGCTTGGAGTATCGTTGCCATACACTGATGAAAGTCTATTCCCAAAGCCGTGATGAAATGGAAAAGCAATATAAGGCTGGCATGAAATCTTTGAGTACATACACGAAGTATAGAATCGGATGTGCCTATGTGGGCGAGTTCTTGCAATCGCATTACCATGTGAAGGATATTGCTCTAAAAGAGTTATCGCTGCCTTTTATCACAGACTACGAGACTTTTCTCAGAACCGACAAGCACTTGAAGATAAACTCTGCGATGGTGTTTGTCCGCAATCTCCGTGCAATGGTATTCCGTGCCATAGATAATGAATGGCTCGTAAAAGACCCATTCAGACGATATGAGTACAAGGAAGAAGAGACCACAAGAGAGTTTCTGAGCAAAGAAGAGATTCACCTGTTGATGGAAACACCTATCACAAGAAAGAAGATGAGTATGGTGCGTGACTTGTTCCTGTTCTGTTGTTTTACAGGTCTCGCTTTCATTGATCTGTACAACTTGAAGGAAGAGAACATCAAGGAATTTTTCGATGAAGGTGAATGGATTGTTATCCATCGACAGAAGACAGGAACGGAAGCCAACATCAAGTTGCTTGATTATCCCAAGCAGATTATGGAAAAATACCGTGGATTGTGTGAAGACGGCAGGGTGTTTCCAGTACCCAACTACCAAAGTTGTATGGATTCGCTCAAAAGACTGGGCAAAAAATGTGGTATTACCAAGCCGCTGTCCTGGCACATGAGCCGTCATTCGTTCGCAACCTCGGTTTGCCTCTCCAACGGAGTCCCAATAGAAACCGTGAGTTCAATGCTTGGTCACAAGGACATAAAGACAACCCAGGTGTATGCCAAAATTACCAAGGAGAAATTGAGCAAAGACGTGGAAAAGTTGTCTCAGCAGATTAATAACATTGAGGAATTCACGTTTGGAAATGTTTGCAACGATAATACTAACACTATAAATGGCAGAGTATGAAACGACAAGTGATAACAATACAAGAAGATATGGTCATCTACGCCCCACATCATGGTGAGGTGTGGATGACAGTTTGGGAGATTGCCGAACTGTTGAATGTAACGGGGACAGCAGTGAAGAATACCATCAAGCGCATTTGGAAACAAAGGGTGCTGAAAGATTTCCAGCATTCTCAATACATCAAACTTGAAAATGGATATTCTGCGCATGTCTATGATATGGAAGTGATTATCGCCATAGCACTTCAAATGGATACATACCAAGCCTTGTTGTTCAGACAATGGTTTATCAGTAAGGTTGTGAACCGCAAGGATTGCCAAGCAGAGCAAGTAAAACACGAGTATCCGATGATTATTGTGATGAACGGAACGATGCCAAGAGGTGCAAGTTAGAATCTCTCATCTTTTAATAAGATTCCTACACCTTTATAATATAATAGCGTACAGAGGGAACGATTTTTGTCGTTGTACCCTGTACGCTATTCTTGTTTCGCTATTATGAAGCAGTACCCTCCCCTTGTGAAACAGTGCCGTCGATTATCGGCTTGCGGTAATTACCAGTGAGAAGTGCTTGTATCTCGGATTCCGGATAGAGGGTTTTGCCACATAATATAATGTAGGGCAAGATGCCTTGTTTGCGATATTCCTGCAAGGTACGGCGACTAAGCTTCAGGAACTCGGAGAGTTCCTTGTCGGTGAGGTATCGCTCCCCGTCCAAAGGTGGGCTGTAGGACTCGATGAATGAGGATAGCCAGTTGTTGGCTTTCTTCAAGGATTGCATGGCGGTGTCTATCGACTTGCTCTCATGCGTAAGAAGTTGGTTCATGTTCATTGTTTACAATTTGGATTAAGTGGTGAATATAAAATGTGTTTGCTCGCCCAGGGTGAAGTTTTCGGCTTTGCCTTGGGCGAGTTTGGCTTTACGCTATACCGATTTGATTCTGGCGATAAGCGGAACGATGGCTTTGACCTCTTCGGGGCAGTAATAGAATTGGCGACCTATCTGGGTATGACCCAAGAAACGGCGGTCACGAAGTTTTTGTAAGGTGCGCTGGCTGATGCGAAGTTGCTGGCAGACCTCTTGACCTGTAAGCCATTTGTTCAGACGCTTGCCGTTAGCCTTATGCTTCAGCAACTCAACTTTCTTTACCAAGGCATCGTATCTTGCCATCATCAAGTCGAATGCCTTCTTTTCCATTGTTACTACTTCCATATTCTCTGTTTTATTGGTTCAACAAATTCGGGTGCAAAGTTAATGTGTGTATGTTGAAAAACAATGAAAATGAATAACTGTGGCAGTGCTTTTCTGGGGTTTGCCGACCGCTTGGCAAGAAAAATCAAGAAAATTATACGTGGGTCATTAATGAGTTGTTAAACGGGTATTTCGCAAATGGTTAATTTTGCCGCCGAGAAATAAAAACAACGAATTATATAACATTTCAAACGGAATTAAGATGGAAGTAATAACAATGGAAAGTGCAGCCTTCAAAAAGCTGACAGAACAGTTGACAGAGATAGTCCAGTACGTGCGATTGGCAAAAATGGCATTTCAAGAGAACTTGACGGGCAAGGGATTGAAGCCGATGTTGACCAATGACGATGCAGCTAAGATGCTTGGTGTGAGCAAGCGCACCTTGCAGCGAATGCGCTCAGAGAACCGCATTGATTTTATTAAAATTGGCAATCAATGCCGATACCAAGTTGAAGCCATAGAAAGAATGGTTGAGGAACGAACAATAACAAAGGAAACATGAGCATGGAAGATGGAACATTGAAAAAACTGGAGTTATATCTCCATGACCTACACAAAAAGATAGACGGCATCTACGACATGCTGATGTTGAGACACGAACGAGAGACGGAGCAAAAAGGAAGTTCTGCCATCAATGAAAAATTGCTCGACAACCAAGATCTCTGCCTCTTATTTCAAATCTCCCCTCGTTCCCTTCAACGCTATCGCAGTCTGGGAGTGCTTCCCTACAAGCGTTTGGGGCAGAAAACATACTACACGGAAGAGGATGTGATGCAGTTTGTAGAGAATAATGTCAAAGAATTCAAGAAAGAGAATGTGGAGCATTACTTGACTCGCATTCATCAGAAATTCAAATAACAAAAGTATTCACCATTAAAAATTTACAATTATGGTACAAAAGAAAAAGAGTGATGAACAGGACGTGCTGGTAGTCCGTGACGAGAAGACGGGCGAGATCAGTGTCGTCGCCGGACTCAGCAGAGACGGCACACCGAAGCGAGCACCCGCCAAGGCGGAGAACACGCCCGACTTCCTGCGTTTTGACCGCAACAGTGACCTGATGGACAGTTTCTTTAGAAACTTCTTCCGCCAGTGCAAGGAGCCAAGCCGATTCGGATTCTACCGCATAGCGGCAGACCAGATGGAAAACCTGCTTGGCGTGATGAAGGAGTTGCTGAAAGATCCGGAGGCTAACAAGGAGATTCTTTCCGCCCACAAGGTTGACACCTCCAATTATGAGAAAGAGGCAAAGCAATCGGAAGGTCAGGCGAAAGAAACCGCATCATCGGACGATGCGTCCAAGACGCAAGCTAACACAGAAAAAGAGAATGTATCATCAGAACAAACCAACGAAAAAAAGAACGACATGGAACAGAAACCAGAACAGACCGCAACCGAACAGCAGGCACAGACCGCTCCGGGTGTAAAGCAGAACCTCATTAGTGGTAACGATGTGAACCTGCAGGAACTTGGTGCCAAATATGGCATAGACTTCAACAGTATGAATGAGAAGGATATGAAAGCCCTGCTCAACTACGGCAAGACGGGGCTTGTGATTGTGAAGCCGACCTTCGGCGGTGAACAGATAGAGATACAGGCCCGTCTGTCATTCCGCAAGGACGATAACGACCAGTTGCAACTCGTGCCGCATTTCGTGCGCAACGAGCCTAAACTCGATGTCGCTTACAAAGGCTATACCTTCACTCCAGAGGACAAGAAGAACCTGTTGCAGAACGGCAACCTCGGAAAGGTTGTGGATTTCCCCGACAAGAATACAGGTGAGCTGCGTCCTCATTTCATCAGTATCGACCGTCTCACCAATGAGATTGTTGACATCCCGACCAACAAGGTGCGCATACCCGATACCATCGGCAAGACACCTATTACCAAGGACGACAAGAGAGTGCTCTACTCAGGTATTCCGCTTCGCAAGGAGATTGAGCTTGCCAACGGGCGCAAGTTTACACCGCTGCTGCAGGTGAATGTGGAACAGCGTGGCGTGGAGTTCGTGCCTGGCAGCACAAGACAGGCGCAAGGTCAGAAACAGAATGGCGACAAGAAGCAAACCGCTGACAAGCAGGAGCAGAAGGCAGAAGGTGATACGGGCGGTCAGAAGAAACAGCAAGATCCCAACCACTGGCTCAATGAGGACGGAACCATCCGCCGACTCAACACCTATTTCAAGAAGGAACTGACCGAGCAGCAGAAGGACGACTATGTGGCAGGCAAGACCATCGAGATCAAGGAAGTGCCCAATAAGAACGGCAGCGGTACCTATACCGCCTACGTGAAGTTCGATTTCGACAAGATGCAGCCACGTTCCTACCGCAACAATCCAGACCTCAAACAGGCGAAGGAACAGATTCCGACCAACGAGAACAAGGTACAAGTCGCCGTCAACGAGCAGGGCAAGACCCATGAGGCGACCAAGCACACCAAGGATCCGCTGAGTCCGGGACAGTCTGCGCCAAAGAACGAAAAGCAGCAGAAGGAACAGAACGCCGAGGAACAGAAGCCAAAGAGAAAGGCAAGAAGCGTGAAGATGTAGTTGCCGCCACTTGATCCACAGAGTTAATCATCCATTATAACAACCGACATCTGCGACCGTCTATCCCACGGTTGCGGATGTCACAAAAACAACAGACAATGAAGACAATCATCGCAGAGAAACCAAGCGTAGCCAAGGAAATCGCCCACATTGTGGGAGCTGACAAGCGTGAGGAAGGCTATATGCAGGGCAATGGCTATTATGTGACATGGGCATTCGGACATTTAGTGCAGCCAGCCATGCCGGAAACCTACGGCATGAAGGGATTCCATGCAGAGAATCTGCCTGTGATTCCCGACCCGTTCGTTCTTGTTCCCCGACAAGTCAAGACAGAGAACGGCTACAAACCAGATGCAGGTGTGCTTGCCCAGATTAAAATTATCGGCAAGCTGTTTGACAGCAGTGAGCGCATCATCGTAGCAACCGATGCCGGACGTGAGGGAGAGTTGATTTTCCGATACCTCTATGTGTATCTCGGTTGCCAGAAACCTTTCGACCGTCTCTGGATCAGTTCGCTTACGGACACCGCCATCCGTGAGGGACTTCAGAACCTCAGGGATGGCAAGGAGTATGACAATCTCTATCATGCAGCCAAGGCACGAAGTGAGGCAGACTGGCTCGTCGGCATCAACGGCACACAAGCCCTGACGATAGCCGCAGGACGTGGTACCTATTCCGTAGGTCGTGTGCAGACTCCGACCCTTGGTATGGTATGCGAACGCTATTGGGAAAACAAGCGTTTCGAGTCGAAACCGTTCTGGCAGGTACACTTCGGTGTGGTTGATGCAGACAGTGGCAATATACTGAAGTTCACATCTGCCAACCGATGGGCAGACAAAGGCTCCGCAACCGATATATATAATAAGGTGAAAGATACCGGTTCTGCCATCATCACAAAGGTAGTAACCAAGCGAAAGGTGGAGAAGGCACCGCTCCTTTACGACCTCACCACCTTGCAGAAAGAAGCCAACTCCCAGCATGGCTTCACGGCAGAGCATACACTCTCCATCGCCCAGAAACTCTACGAGGCAAAGTTCATCACCTATCCAAGAACATCAAGCCGCTATATCTCGGATGATGTATTTGCCACCCTTCCCAAACTCTTCAAGAATCTGGAGAATCATTCGGAATATGGAGAGAAAGTGAAACTCTTGCCTGGCAGTGAGGACTACTGCAAGAACAGCGTGAATGCAGCCAAGGTGACCGATCACCATGCCCTGCTCATCACAGAAAATGCAGCCATTGGTCTTTTCAAGGACGAGAAGATCGTTTATGACATGATATTGTGCCGGATGATTGAAGCGTTCTCGGCAGACTGCATCAAGGACATCACATCAGTATCGGCGCAAGTGGATCATGACGTCGAATTTGGCATCAGTGGCTCCATCATCCGACAGACTGGCTGGCGAGCGTTGTCGCTCAAGGAAAAGAACAACAGGCTGGACAAGGATGCAGACGCAACAGACAATGAGGTCAAGGAGCAAGTCATTCCCAACTGGCAAGAAGGACAGCATATCACTCTTTCTGGCTGCACCATCACGGAGGGCAAGACCAAACCGAAGCCATTGCATACGGAATCCACATTGCTTGCAGCAATGGAAAATCCGTGCAAGCGAGAGCAGATCCAAACTTGTTTGGATTTGCCGAGTGCAGCCGGATTTGGCGGAACGCAAACCGCAGGCAAAGAGATAGAAGATGATACGATGCGCCAGGCAATGAAGGACAGCGGTATTGGCACACCTGCCACACGTGCCGCCATCATCGAAACCCTGCTCAAACGAGAGTATATGGTGCGCCAGCAGAAGAAACTTGTGCCGACGGAAAAAGGACTCGCCCTGCATTCCGTGGTGAAGAACATGGCGATTGCCAATGTGGAGATGACGGGCAAATGGGAGGCGGAACTTGCCAAGATTGAACGAGGTGAAGCAAGTGCAGACGGGTTCACCCATAGTATCGAAGGCTATACCCGTGAAATCACTGCGGAATTGTTAGGTTGTGACAGACTTTTCAGCCACAAGGATTCCGGCTGCCAGTGTCCTAAATGCAAGCAAGGTACCATGCAGTTCTTCGGAAAGGTAGTAAGATGCAGCAACAAGGAGTGCGGTATGCCAGTGTTCAAGCAGGTAGCAGGAAAGTTGCTCACTGATGCCGACATCACCGACTTGCTTACCAAGGGCAAGACCAGAACGCTCAATGGTTTCACCAGCAAGCAAGGCAAACCATTCTCCGCAGCCATAGCCTTTGACGAGAATTTCAACACGAAATTCGTCTTTGCAGAGCGCAAAACAGCAGAAAAGCGAGGAAATGTGAAGAGATACAAGAAATAGTTTGTACCTTTGCCACCGAAACATGGTTCATAAATGGTGTCTTTATTCAGGATGCTTTTATTTACTGTGGATTAAGTGGCGGCACTCGGAGGGATACCGAGTGCCTTTTTCTTGCTTTCACACAAACATCAACCGCCATCCACGGTTTATTATTCACCACTTAATCCATTCAACAGACAAATGAACAGAAAGAAACAGGCACAGACAGAGCTGTCCTATTACGGACTGTATCTCTTGAACCATCTCAGAGAGAACCGTTTTCCACAAGCCAGCGATGCGGACTTTATCCGCGAACGTGCAGACCATGCCGCAGAGGTATATGAGCAGGCACGGCGTGATGCCCTCTTTGCCGATGCGGCACAAGAGCTTGCCATGTCAGCATTGCTGAAAGGTCTCCGCTTTTCCAAGTACAGCATCCTGTACGATGTTGTTGACAGTGAGTTTCCCCTGGAGGTAGCAGTAGAAGATCAGGAAGCGTTTGTCAAGCACCTCCTGCCTTTGGTTGACAACGTGTATTCCATTTACGACCTCACCGATGATGATTTTGCCCAGTCACCGGACTACGACCAGCTCTATACAGAGTTGACGGGAGCCGTAGCCCTTTTCATAGAGTCAAATGGCGTACAATAGAAAACAACGTCTGAACGACAACATCAAGGCTATAGAGACGGCATTCATCCTTGACAGGGAACAGCGCACGCCGACCGCCCGTGAGCGTCTCCTTCTGGAGCGTTATTGCGGATTCGGTGGATTGAAGTGCATCCTGAACCCTGCCAGGGAACTGGCGGATGCCGTCCATTGGGCAAAGTCAGACCTTGAATTGTTTGCTCCAACAGTGGAGCTGCATAGACTTATCCGTAAAAACAGCAAGAATGAAAGCGAGTACAAACAGTTGATGGACAGTCTGAAACAGTCTGTCCTCACGGCATTCTACACGCCGTCAGCCATTACGGAGGCTCTGACGGATGTGTTGAAAGAGCATCAGATTATCCCCGAAAAGGTACTTGAACCCTCGGCAGGCATCGGTGCCTTTGTCGATTCCGTCTTGGATAACAATCCCAAGGCAGACATTATGGCATTTGAAAAAGACCTGCTTACAGGAAAGATACTCCGCCATCTGCACCCGGAGCAGAAAGTGCGCATAGAGGGATTCGAGAAGATAGAAAAGCCTTTCAATGACTACTTCGACCTCGCCATCTCAAATATTCCGTTTGGCGATGTTGCCGTGTTTGATCCGTCCTATACAGCCATGAAAGGCATGAGGGCACTTGTCACCAGACGCATACACAACTACTTCTTTGTCAAGGCTCTTGATACGGTAAGGGACGGCGGGTTGGTTGCCTTCATCACCTCACAAGGCGTATTGAATGCCAAAAACAACAGTGCCGCGCGTTTTATGATGCTCTATCATGCTGATCTCGTGTCAGCGATTCGTCTTCCCAACAACCTGTTCACGGAAAATGCCAATACGGAAGTGGGCAGTGACCTCATCATCCTCCAGAAAAACAGCCAAAAGGAGTCGCTGCGAGGAGACGACAACCTGCTTGATACCGTCTATAATGACGAGAACCGCATTCCGACAAACAACTACTTTCTGGAGCATCCGGAACGCATTATCCATACAACAGCAAAGTTGGATACTGACCCGTTCGGCAAACCTGCAATGATATACACGCATGAGGATGGCGTGGAAGGCATTGCAGAGGATTTGCGAAAGATGCTCCATGAAGACTTTAAGAAGAACCTCAATTTGAACCGATACTTGGGGATAGAGGAAACAAAGGCTGAGGAAGTTAAGGAGGTTGAAGAAACAGAAAAGATAGAAAAAACAGAGAAGATAAAGCCTTCCATTGAGGAAAAGCAGAGCGATACGGTAGTATCCTTGCAAAAGCAGGAAAAGCCTACTGATGATGCAGAGCTATCCCAAAAGTCCAATCATCATCAGCCACCAGTGCAAATGACGCTGTTTGACCTTTGGGGAATGGAAGAAGAAAACCGTCTGACTGTCCATGCTACAAAGAAGAAAGCAGAGGTAACAGTGGGTGCTGTCGCCAAGAAAGTGTCAAGGAAGAAAGCAAGTCCGTTGGTAAAAAGCGTAAATCCGACTTTTGAAGTTGTGACAAAGCCTGTGGAAAAAGAAGAAAAGCCTTCGTTGACAGATGCAAAAGAGCAGGAAACAGCACAGGAGACAAAACCAATCCTGCTTGGGGATGAGCCATACGCAAGCATCTCTTGGGAAGAGAATCCGCCAATCAACGGCTTTTACGAGATGATGATGACCATGGCTCCCGAAGACAGGGTGCTGCTGCGCCAAAAGGCGGAACTGCACCGTCAGGAACAACTCAAGGCTTTGGGCGTTGAAGATACGCTTGATCCGAAGTTCAAGCCGCCGATGGAACCGATAGAAGTTCTCAAAGCTCAAATCGGGTATGGACAGTCGAAAGGGAATGAGCCAAAAGAAGATTCCAAGACTCAGAACACATTGGAAGAAACAGATCATGAGCGGGAACAACAAAAAGGGCAAGAAAGAAAGCGGGAAGAGCTGGCAAAGAAGAAAGAGGATGCTATGAAGCCCCGTCCATTTGATGAGAAACTGGATAGTTTTCATCGTGAGGGTTCTATGGTGCTCGACTCTGCCAGAAATATCGGTGTATTGAAAGACCTTACCAAGTATGGTGCTACCTTCATGCCGTTGGATCTGAATATGGAGCAGAAAGAAAAGGCTGTCCTGTATATCGCCCTCCGTGATGCCTATCAGAAACTTTACACCTATGAAGCGGAAGAACAGACGGAAAACAAGCAGATGCGTGAGAGTCTGAATGTCTATTATGACGCTTTCTTCATTCGCTTCGGCAACCTCAATGCCAAGCAGAACGTGAAGTTCATCCTCATGGATGCCTCAGGGCGCGACATGCTGTCATTGGAACGGGTGGAAAACGGACAGTTCATAAAGTCAGACATCTTCGACCACCCGGTCTCTTTTTCGCTTGACGAGGTCAGTCATGTCGATTCTCCAGAGGAAGCGCTCACCGCCTCGCTCAACAAGTTCGGCCGTATCGACTTGCCGTATATGACTGAATTATCGGATATGCTGGAACCGGAACTGACGGAAGCGCTTAAAGGGCGCATCTATTACAATCCGCTCATAGACGGCTACGAGATAGCCGACCGCTTCATTGCTGGCAATGTCATAGAGAAAGCGGAGCGTATAGAAGAATGGCTGAAGGAAAATCCCGACCATGCAATCGTGAGGGAGTCGTTGGAAGCCTTGAAGGCAAGCATTCCCGAACCGATAGCCTTTGAGGACCTGGACTTCAACTTCGGTGAGCGTTGGATACCTACAGGTGTGTATTCCGCTTACATGAGCCACCTCTTCAATACACAGGTCAGCATCGTCTATTCCGACAGCATGGACGAATATTCGGCAAAATGCAGTATGAAGACCATGGCCATCACGGATGAGTATATGGTGAAGGGCTATTACCGCAACTATGACGGCATGAGTCTTCTGAAACATGCCCTGCACAACACTTGTCCCGACATGATGAAGAGCATCGGTGAGGATGAACACGGCAACGACATCAAGGTGCGTGACAGCGAGGGCATACAGCTTGCCAATGCCAAGATTGACGAAATCCGCAACGGGTTCACTGAATGGCTGGAGGAGCAGTCTGACTCCTTTAAGGAACGCTTGACCACAATGTACAACCGGAAGTTCAACTGCTTCGTGCGTCCGAAGTATGACGGTTCTCACCAGACCTTCCCCGGCTTGGACTTGAAAGCCCTTGGCGGAAAGTATGGCATCAAGAGTGTGTATCCAAGTCAGAAGGACTGTGTTTGGATGCTTTTGCAGAACGGCGGCGGGATATGTGACCACGCCGTAGGTACAGGCAAAACCCTCATCATGTGCATGGCTGCGCATGAGATGAAACGCCTCGGTATGGCTCACAAGCCGATGATTATCGGGCTGAAAGCCAATGTCGCGGAGATAGCTGCCACCTATCAGACAGCTTATCCCCATGCGAGGATACTCTATGCCTCGGAGAAGGATTTTTCCACCAAGAACCGTGTCAGTTTCTTCAACAACATCAAGAACAACGACTATGACTGTGTAATCATGTCGCATGACCAGTTCGGGAAGATACCGCAATCGCCAGAACTCCAGCGGCAGATATTGCAGGCTGAGCTTGATACCGTGGAGGAAAACTTGGAAGTGATACGCACGCAGGGCAAAGACGTGTCGAGGGGAATGCTCAAAGGCTTGGAAAAGCGAAAGCAGAATCTGGAGGTGAAGTTGCAGAAGATAGCCTACAGCATCGAGCAGCGTACCGATGATGTGGTGGACTTCCGCATGATGGGCATCGACCACTTGTTTGTGGACGAGAGCCACCAGTTCAAGAACCTCATGTTCAACACCCGTCACGACCGTGTGGCAGGACTCGGCAACAGCGAGGGGAGCCAGAAGGCACTCAATATGCTCTTTGCCATCCGAACCATACAGGAGCGGACAGGCAGAGACTTGGGAGCGACATTTCTGTCGGGAACAACTATCAGTAACTCACTGACTGAGTTGTATCTGCTTTTCAAGTACCTGCGCCCCAAGGAACTGGAGCGTCAGGACATCCGCTGTTTCGATGCGTGGGCGGCAATCTTCGCCAAGAAAACTACCGACTTCGAGTTTAACGTCACCAACAACATCGTACAGAAGGAACGTTTCAGATACTTCATCAAGGTACCGGAGCTTGCTGCTTTCTACAACGAGATAACCGACTATCGCACGGCGGAGGCGGTTGGCGTGGACAGACCACAGAAGAACGAGATCCTTCATAACATACCACCGACACCCGAGCAGGAGGACTTCATCCAAAAACTGATGGAGTTTGCCAAGACGGGCGATGCTACCATCCTCGGCAGACTTCCACTGTCAGAAACGGAAGAGAAGGCAAAGATGCTCATTGCCACGGACTATGCCCGAAAGATGGCTCTCGATATGCGCATGATAGACCCGACTTGTGAGGATCATCCCGACAATAAGGCGAGCCATTGTGCCAAGATGATAGCGGACTATTACAAACGCTATGACAATCACAAGGGCACGCAGTTCGTATTCTCAGATCTTGGCACATACAGACCTGGGGAATTCAACGTGTATTCTGAAATCAAGCGTAAGCTGATAGAGGATTATGGAATACCCTCGTCAGAGATTCGCTTCATTCAGGAGTGCAAGAACGAGAGGGCAAGAAAGGCGGTGATAGCAGCCATGAACGAGGGTTCGGTACGAGTATTGTTCGGCTCCACATCCATGTTAGGTACAGGCGTAAATGCACAAAAAAGGTGTGTTGCTATTCATCATTTGGACACACCGTGGGTGCGACATGAAGTCGCATAGATAATTGTTGGAATGATACTTTAAGTATCAGTTTTAACCCGCTGTTCCGTCAGCGGTAGCCTACCGACCGATGCACCTTAATGTTGTATTAAGCGGTCGGGACAAAGTACACTTTCACAAGACAAGACAGAACCGTGAGGGGAAGTCAAGTATGGTTAGTATCATACCGTAGAGTGGCGAGGCTGGATAGTATGGTTAGCGTAAGCGAACTGTTAGTAAACTTCGTAATGTCGTAAAAGAGTGCAAGATACTGATACACTCTACCCAAAATGGGATGCGGTCAGATAATCCTCTCCATGGTAGGATTACACGGATGTAAAGACCGTCGGAGGATGAGACAGAACCTAACCTATCCGTTAGTTATCTATGTGGAACATGGTAAGCCTGTACATCTCCTGTCAGACAAAAGACAGGTAAGCTGAAAGTAATGGATGCTGAATGATGTGCAGGTATAAGATAACAGAGAAAGCGAATGCCGTTCTGTAATGGGACGGATAGGGTTTGAGCCACTTATCACGAGTTGACAAGGGACAACATCAACCTACCACGAAAGTGGGCAGACTTCTGTGGTAATGTTTGGGAGGCAAATACCCAACATTAGCCAAATGGTAATTCTTTACAATAAACTTTTAGAACTTTTTAAAGTAGGAATGCAAATGAACGATAAAATCAAAGAAAATCTCCTCGACCAATCGTGTGCGCCGACTGACAACCTGCAATCAAATTGGGACAGAATAGACTGGACTAAGGCGGAGCAAGCTGTTAAGAAGCTTCAAGCTCGTATTGTAAAGGCTCAGAAGGAAGGCAGACATAACAAGGTGAAAGCCTTGCAATGGACGCTTACCCACTCTTTTTACGCAAAAGCCTTAGCCGTAAAGAGGGTTACTTCTAACGGGGGTGGTTGTACTCCTGGGGTTGACAAAGAAATATGGGATACCCCTAAAGCTAAAATGCAAGCAATAACCCAACTCAAACGCAGAGGCTACCAGCCAATGCCGCTGAGAAGAGTTCATATCAAGAAGAGCAACGGCAAACTGCGACCGTTGGGAATACCGACAATGAAAGACAGAGCCATGCAAGCACTCTATCTTATGGCATTGGAGCCTGTATCAGAAACTACAGCTGATACTCGTTCATACGGTTTCCGCAAGGAACGCTGCTGTATGGATGCAATACAGCAATGTCATAACATTCTCCGAAAGGGATATTCTCCCGAATGGATTTTGGAGGGTGACATAAAAGGGTGTTTTGACCATATCAGCCATGAGTGGTTACTTGCCAATATCCCAATGGATAAGGCAATACTCCGAAAATGGTTGAAATGTGGCTATGTTTTCAACAAGCAAATGTTCCCGACCGAGGAAGGAACACCGCAAGGTGGTATAATTTCTCCGACACTTGCCAATATGACTTTGGACGGATTGCAGAAAGCTCTTGCAGATAGATATAAGCGCCATCATGTTAATGGTAAGTTGTATTCACCAATGGTGAACCTTGTACGTTATGCGGATGATTTTATCATCACTTGCGAGAACAAGGAAACTCTTGAAAATGAAATCAAGCCATTGGTTGCTGAATTTATGTCTGAAAGAGGTCTGACCTTATCAGAGGAAAAGACGGTGATAACCAACGTGCATGACGGTTTTGATTTTCTTGGCTTTAATATCCGCAAATACGGCAAGGACATATTGACCAAGCCGACAAAGAAATCCGAGAAACGCTTTATGGAGAATATCCGTAAGGTAATTAAGGAGAACAAGGGTTGCAGACAGGAGTCGTTAATCAGAATGTTGAACTCTAAAATCCGAGGATGGGGAGGTTATTATCAGCATGGGGCGACACGTGATTCATTTCACAGAATCGACCATCAGATATTCCTCTCACTATGGCAATGGGCAAAACGCCGTCATTCCAAGAAAGGGAAACGGTGGATAAAAGACCGATATTGGCATGACATTCGAGGGAACAAATGGACTTTCGCTTCAAAATTCAAGAAACCAAACGGAAAGGAAGACCAATTGACATTATTGTCTCTGACTTCATCGTTTCCATTCCTGCAATACACGCAGATTAAAGGAGACATGAACCCGTTTGATGCAGACTGTCGTCTGTACTTCTATAAAAGAAAGAAGTCGAAAATGCTTGTTACGCTAAAAGGACGCAAGTCACTGCTGTACCTATGGGAAAAGCAAGGACGCAAATGTCCTATATGCGGTGAGCCTATTGATACGCACAAGGCATGGAATGTCATGCCAACCGTTCAAAACGGAAAGAAATGCAATCTGTTGGTTCATGATGAATGTTTTAAATTATCCCGCAAATCAAATGGAAACAAGAAGTAGTTTGAGCCGGTCTCTGCATACAAACAGAGGCTTAGAAAAGCTTGAGCCGTATGAGGGGAAACTCTCATGTACGGTTCTTAGGGGGGAAGAGGGCAGCAATGCCCTTGACCTACCCGATCGACCGTCAGACTTGGCACAGCGTGACGGTCGAGGTGTGCGTGCCGGCAACGAGATTGCCAAAATCTATGCCGACAACAAGGTGGATGTCATCATCTATGCGGTGGAAAAGTCGCTTGACTCGTACAAGTTTAACCTCCTGCACTGCAAGCAGACTTTTATCTCGCAGTTGAAAAGCGGAGCCTTGGGGGCGAGAACCATTGACGAGGGAGCGATGGACGAGAAATCGGGCATGAATTTTTCCGAGTATATGGCTATTCTCTCCGGAAATACCGACTTGCTTGACAAGGCAAAGCTGGAGAAGAAGATTGCTTCTCTGGAGGGTGAGCGCAAATCGTTCAACAGGGGCAAGCGTGATTCGGAACAGAAACTGAAGTCAAAGTCAGAAGAGCTGGACGGCAATCGGACTATACTCAAAGGCATGACAGCGGACTATGACAAGTTTATGAGTCAGGCAAAGAAGGATATGGACGGGAATATTCTCAATCTCATCACCCTTAACGGTCTCGAGTCCAATAATCTGGAAGTGATAGGCAAACAGCTTCAAAGGATGGCAAAAACGGAAAGGACAGATGGGGAATACAAGGAAATAGGTGCAATTTATGGATTTCCTATCAAGGTCGTAAGCGAGACAAGCTTTGAGAGCGGTCTTCCCTTCGTTGATAACCGCTTTGTTGTTGAGGGCCATTACAAGTATCAGTACAACAACGGACATCTCGCCAAGTCTGACCCGATAGCTGCGGCAAATAACTTTGTGAATGCCCTGCAGAAGATACAAGGGTACATTGAACAGTATGATTCAAGATGCAGGACACTGGAGAAGGAGATACCGCAACTAAAGGAAATTGCTTCCAAGGTCTGGAAGAGAGAAGAAGAGCTGAAAAGTCTAAAGACGGAACTGGCAGCATTGGATAGAAAAATACAGTTAGAATTGGCACCACCTGTTCAAGAAAAGGATATAAGTGATAAACCTCAAAAAGAAAACAACACTATCAAATCGGGAGAATTCTACGCAGATACTATAGTACAACAAGAAAGGAAGGTCCGAATTGGTCTTTAATTGGTCTATTTATAAAGTGGCAAGCAAACTTATTATGAGTTTGTTTGCTACTACTTTTTCTTAATACTATATAAATTATCTAAACACAGATAGTTCTTCGTTCACATTTTGATATCAAAGTAATGAAAAACAGTATTTGTTTATACAAAATTTCTGAGATATTAAAGCGATTAGGCTTAAATAGTCTTAAATTTGTGTTGCAGTATTTATAATTCCTGCCATTTCTTGTCTTTTCTCAATAAATTTTCGTATTTTTGCAGTCGGATTGTATAGCCAGACCGCAGTTGTCGCTGTAAGACGAGTTCTTTCATGATAACCGAGTCGGCAGCCTACGCCGTGCTGAGTGTAGTGAAGTCAACCATGACATATCTATACGAAAGCGGGCTTTGGGTGGGAAAGCAATCCAGACATAATGGAAGGCGTTTATCGACGCTGTGTTTAAGACTTCCTGTAATCTAGCAAATTAACAGTTAATCATAGTCTTGAATATGGTCAACGGTAGATGTCCCGGGTGTGATTATTTCAATCCCGTGGAGACCTTGTAAGCATAGATTGTACCCTTTCGGGCGCAATCAAATGTATTATATAGGTCTCTTTACACGGACATGATTTTCATATCGGCGTGGGCTCTGACGTTGTCTGTTCAACTATGATAGGCAATTGCTAGAGCCTCAGGAAGTGGAATGGACAACAGGACGATTCCACGCTTTTTTTGTCGCAATTTAACGGATTTCTGTCTAGAAAAAAGTTAGCACCGATATGAAAGTCGATGAATGGACATCAGAAGATGTACACACCTCAGGAGGAGGTGAATTCCCTCCTTGCGCTGGACTTACCTCCAACGCCCTCCCCGAAGCTCAAAGCACAGTTTCCGCCGAGAGTTCACAAACAGGGGTGTCCACCAGAAATGCCCATATAGCAAGTAAGTCTAAAGCGCAAAAAGAGGAAGAAATTCCTCATTGGTATGCTTTACGCACCACCTATGGTAGAGAGAAAAAAGCATACGACTATATGACCGCCAAAGGCATCACGGCTTTCTATCCTACCACCGAGGTAGTGAAACTTATAAAAGGTAAGCGCAAAATTGTTATCGAGTCACGTTTACCCAACATCTTCTTCGCCTACGGTACCGAAGAACAACTCAAAACCTTTGTTTACGACAACGTAAATCTCCCATTCCTTCGTTTTTACTATCGTCACGTCCACGTTGGGCGCAGAATAGAGAAGGTTCCTATGATAGTTCCAGACTATCAGATGGAAAGTCTCAAAATCATCTGTGCTGCCGATGCGGATAATACAATCGTGTCATTAGTCGAAGTGCCAAAGTTCGAGAAAGGACAGTTGGTAAAGGTTATTGATGGTGTATTCAAAGGGGTGGTTGGAATAGTTGCACGCTGGCAGGGGCAACAGAGAGTAGGCGTGGTAGTAGATGATTTGGTAACAATGGCCACAGCCTATATACCAAGTGCGTTTCTTCAAAAAATATAATAAAACAATTAATAAATATGAAATATGCTTTAGTAACAGGAGCCTCGCGAGGTATAGGACGTGCAGTGGCTTTGCGCTTAGCAAATGAGTATCCTGTCATAATCAATTATCATTCTAATTCCGAAAGTGCTAATGAGGTAAAGGAACTAATTGAGGCGAACGGAGGTTATGCAGAGTTGCTACCTTTTGATGTTGCAGATTCACAATCTATAGAAAATGCGATTGACCTGTGGGAGCAAAGACATCCTGATGATTATATTTCTGTGTTAGTAAACAATGCAGGTATTCGTCGAGACAATGTTATGTTTATGATGGCTAATGAGGAATGGCATGATGTACTTAACACAAATCTTAACGGCTTTTTCTATATCACAAGACGCCTATTGAAACATATGATGCCTCGTAAACGAGGTGGAAGAATTATAAACATGTCATCGCTTTCTGGTTTGAAAGGAATGGTAGGTCAGGTAAATTATAGTACTGCAAAAGCAGCGCTAATAGGAGCGACAAAAGCTTTAGCTCAAGAAGTAGCCCCTCGTAACATCACAGTGAATGCAGTGGCTCCAGGTTTCATACAAACAGATATGACTAAGGATTTACCACCAATACTCTGTTAATTCTTATGTAATCGATTGAAAATGAGAGAGTTAATTAACGT
>ONZU01000649.1_pt1 | contig 29143 bp, 18 predicted proteins | sample 1671161 | NCBI WGS metagenome assembly ONZU01 (sample SAMN06348128, study PRJEB24527) | human gut metagenome | biome: human gut; feature: ankylosing spondylitis patient; material: feces | host: Homo sapiens | place: China | collected 2015-10
ATTTAGCAATTACTAAAACTAGTGTCTTCCTTCCTTTTCCCATTGCTTCATTAAGTGAACTGCACCCCAAAAGTTGTTTTTTGTCCAACTTTTGGGGTGCAGTTCAAATTTGCCTATCTTTTTCTTTTTTTATTATTGTACTCGTTTAAACATCTTTTCCAAATCATAAGTGCTAAATTTTATAATAGTTGGTCTGCCGTGTGGGCAGGTGTATGGTAAAGTTGTTTGTGCGAGTTCATTTAAGATTATTTTCATCTGTGTGATATTTAAGATATCGCCTGCTTTGATAGCTGCTTTGCAAGCTGTCATAGCTAAACAGGAATGACGAATTTCTTGAGGAGTAGGTGTGTGCAACTGAGAAAGTGAAATTAAAATTTCGCGGAAAATATCTTCACTTTCTTGTGGTTTTATATCAGCGGGAACTTCTTTTAAACGGATTTGATTTTGTCCTGCTAATTCCACGTTAAAGCCTAAATCATATAAAATTTGTTGATTTTCTTCGATTAGAGTTAATTCGCTATTATTTACATCTAAAAATAAATGCATCAATAATGGTTGAACAGGAATTCGCTCAGTTTGTTTAGCAAATTTATCGTATAAAATGCGTTCATGTGCTGCATGTTGGTCAATGATATACATTCCTCCATTAGGACCTTGAGCAACAATGAAGCAAGCATCAATTTGTCCAATTGGCGTTAGATTGACAGCTTCTTTTAATAGTTGAGTAGAATTTTGACAATCTGTTGAGTTTTCGCTAGATAAAATATTTATATCTGTTTGAAGATTTGTAGTGGTATTTGTTTGGTAATCTTGAACGGCAGTTTCTTTAACAGTATTATTGTGATGATTAGATAAATTAGGGTGAAGCGCTTCTCTTGCTTGGCGAAATTTATTTAAATCTGCTGTTAAAGGAGTTGTATTATTTTTTAATGATGGTATATGGTTAATTGAATTTTGTTTAAATGAATTTGATGGAGTAGATGGAATGTTTTCAGGTAAATCCATATTGATTTGTTCCGGCACTGTTTTTTCAATATGCAATGCTTTATCTGTTACAGGAATAGCAAAATCACTTAAAGCTTGATTATCACTAGGTTTAACAGCTTCTAAGACGGCATGGTATATAGTCTTGAATAATAAGGATTCATCTTCAAATTTTATTTCCGCTTTTTGAGGGTGTACATTGATATCAATAGTTCGTTTGTTGATTTCGATATTTAAAATAACAAATGGATATCCAGATTTTGGCAGCAATGAATGGTAAGCATTGTCGATTGCTTTGGAAATAATTCTACTATTGACCACGCGACCATTGATGACGAATGTTTGCCAAGAACGAGAACTGCGAATAATAGCAGGTTTGGAGATGAAGCCTGTTACTTTGATATCGTCAGTTATCGCTTCGATGGGCAATAATTCTTCGCTGACTTTAGCACCATAGATACATTCAATAGCATCATATAGAGAGCCATTACCTGGGGTAGTGATAGCTATTTTATTATTATTAATCAATTTAAAAGCAATATTAGGTTTAGATAAAGCTAATTTTATGATAAAATCATTTATTTTATTTGCTTCTGTGGTAGTGGTTTTGAGAAATTTTTTACGAGCAGGTACATTGAAAAATAAATCTTCTACTTTGATAGTAGTACCGATATTACAGCCCATATCTTCAATTTCATCAATGCGACCACCTGTTAATTTTATAGTAGTGCCTAAATCATCTTGAGGGCGACGTGTAATCAAATTAAATCTTGATACAGCAGCGATAGATGGCAAGGCTTCACCACGGAAACCTAGAGTATCTATGGACATCAAATCATCTACTTGTTTGATTTTACTAGTAGCATGACGCAAGATAGCTAGTCTAGCATTTTGATTATCCATGCCATCGCCATTATCTGTAACACGCATAAAAGATGTTCCACCAGCTAAGATTTCTACTTCGATTTTATCCGCATGAGCATCTATGGAATTTTCTACAAGTTCTTTAATTACAGAAGCTGGTCGCTCGACAACTTCACCAGCTGCTATTTTATCGACAGTGATATCATCTAAAATATGAATAGAAGTCATAATATCACTCCTCTTGTTTTGCTTGTTGTTGCAATTCGTATAATTTATTCATAGCATCGAGTGGTGTCATACTCATTAAATCTAATTCTTTTAATTGAGTACTTATACTTACACCGAATAAAGTTGGCATTTCTGCTACTTGCATGAATTTCAATTTTTTAGTTGAATTAGCAGTTAAAGTTGGTGTTTTTTCTTGATAATCAACTGTTTTCGTATCTTCTTGATTATCTTGAAGATAATTTACTTCTTGGGAAGTATCATTTGTGATAGCTGTATCTTGTTTTAGTGTAGTATTTATATTGTTTTCGTCAGAAATATCTTTAGAAATAATAGTTTTTTCTTTAGTCGGAGCTGTATTTTCTAAATCAATGAGAATTGTTTCCGCACGTTTGATGATTTCTTGAGGTAATCCAGCTAATTTAGCAACATGAATACCATATGATTTATCAGCACTACCGCGAATAATGCGACGTAAGAAGGTTACATCAGAACCTTTTTCTTTTACGGCAATACAATAATTTTTTACATGAACATCATCTTCTAGGTCAGTTAGTTCATGGTAATGCGTAGCAAATAGAGTTTTAGCTCCAATATGGTCGCGTATATGTTCAATAACAGCACGAGCAATACTCATACCATCATACGTACTTGTACCGCGTCCAATTTCATCTAAAATGACAAGACTTTTATTTGTAGCATATTTTAGAATATGAGATACTTCATTCATTTCTACCATGAAAGTACTTTGTCCGCTGACTAAATCATCGCTAGCACCTATACGTGTAAAAATTTTATCCACAGGGGAAATTGAAGCTTCACGAGCAGGTATGAAAGAACCTACTTGTGTCATCAATGTGAGTAGAGCTGATTGTCGCATATATGTTGATTTACCAGCCATATTAGGGCCAGTGATAATCATGATTTCATTTTGAGCATTATCCAAATGAGTGTCATTTGGCACGAATAAATCTCGATTTAAAATGCGTTCAACAAGAGGATGTCTACCATCTTTGATATGGATAGTGCCATCATCTAATAATTTTGGACGAATGTAATTATATTCATCACCTGCTTGAGCTAAGCTTACTAAAACGTCTAAAATAGCTATTTCATGAGCAGTATTTTGAATGGAGCTTATTTTCGTTTTTAAAATATCGCGAAGCTCTGTAAAGAGATTATATTCTAATTGAACAATTTTTTCTTGTGCACCGAGAATTTTAGTTTCAAATTCTTTGAGTTCTGGTGTGATATAGCGTTCAGCATTGGCTAAAGTCTGTTTACGAATATAATTTTCAGGTACCATCTCTGTGGAGCTATGGCGGACCTCGATATAATAGCCAAATACTTTGTTATAGCCGATTTTTAAGGATTTGATACCAGTTTTATTTTTTTCGTCTTCTTCCATTTGCTGTAAAAGACGTTTGCTATTTTTAGCGATATTGCGGTATTCATCTAATTCTTGATTATAACCATCTTTGATGAAGCCACCTTCACGGATAGAGAAACTAGGATCTTCAACAATTGCCTTATCGATTAGAACTACTAAATCATCATAGGTAGAAATCTTTTGATGAATATTTGCTAATAATTTAGCAGTGGCTTTAGCTAAGGATTTTTTTATAGTAGGCAATACATATAATGAAGATTTTAGGGCATTCATATCGCGGGCATTAGCTGTACCTACTTCCATACGAGTCAATAATCTTTCAAAGTCATAGATTTCTTTTAATTGTTCACGAAGATTATTACGCAAGGAAAAATCAGATACAAGATTAGCTACAGCATCTAAGCGGTCATTTATCTTTTTAGGGCTAAGTAATGGATATTCTAGCCATTTACGTAAAAGACGGCTACCCATAGCTGTTTTGGTGAAGTCTAAAACATCATATAATGTATCTTTTTTGCCACCATCGCGAAGATTGCGGGTTATTTCTAAGTTACGCAAAGTATACGTATCAATAAATAGAGATTTTGAAGAGTCTAAATAAGTTAATTTATTCAGATGAGTTAAATCTGTTTTTACTGTTTCATGTAAATATTCAAGTAAAGTAGCGATTGCCTTATGAGCGATTTTATTATCTGGGCGATTATGCACATCAAAATGTTGGAGCATGAGGTCTTCGACTTGTGATGTGATTTCAGTTAATTCATTAACTAAGCAATTATTTAAACGAAGAGATAAGAAATTTTTTAATTCACGTTCATAAGAAAAAGGCTTAATTAATAATAATTCTGGCATCATCAAGCGATAAAGTTCGTCAAATAATAATTGGCAACGGTCAGGGCCATCATAAATACTATAGAAGCATTCGCCAGTGGAGATATCAGCACCAGCTAGATAAATAGCGTGATTTTCTTCATAGATTAAAGCTATATAATTATTTTTACTGCTAGTCAAAGCTGATTCATTCATCACTGTACCGGGAGTGATGATTTTGATGACTTCACGTTTTGTAAGTCCTTTTGCTTTAGGGTCGCCGATTTGTTCACAAATAGCTACTTTATAGCCTTTATTTACTAATTTATTGATATAAGATTCAGCAGCATGATAAGGCACTCCACACATAGGAATGCCATCACCTGCTGTACTTCTTTTAGTTAACGTGAGTTCTAATTCTTTGGAAACGAGTATAGCATCGTCCAAAAACATTTCATAAAAGTCACCTAGACGAAAGAATAATATTTGGTCTGGGTGTGCATTTTTTACAGCTTGATACTGTTGCATCATTGGAGTGAGTTTCAAAATTTACGCCTCCAATTCACCTTTTAATACCCATGTCTGTGGATGTGTGATTTTTACTTTAACTAAATCGCCGATTTGTTCATCTTTATGTTCCCAAAGCACAATTTTATTAGTGCGAGTATGACCCGTATAAACATTTGGTTCAGTTTTACTAGGCCCTTCAACCATTACTTCTACTGTTTTATTTAATAAAGATTGATTTATTTCTAAGCTGATTTCATTTTGAGCGTCCATTAATTTATGGAGACGTTCTTTTTTGAGTTCTTGAGGAACTTGATTTTCCATAGTAGCTGCTGGTGTACCAGAACGTTTGGAATATAAGAATGTATAAGCAGCGTCATAGCGAATTTCTTTTAAGAATTCGAGCATTTGAGCGAAATCTTCATCTGTTTCTCCAGGAAAACCTACGATTAAATCAGTAGTGAAACTAGCTTCAGGGAATTGATTGCGGATTTTAGCTACAAGTTCTTTATAATAAGCTGTAGTATAACCGCGGTTCATAGCTTTGAGCATTTTATCTGTACCATATTGAACTGGTAAATGGAAATGTTCGCAGATATGTTTGCTATTTTTTATAGTTTCGATAACTTTATCTGTTAAATCACGAGGGTGAGAAGTCATATAGCGAATACGTTCAATGCCTTCGATTTTATCTACCATCGCAAGTAAATCGGCAAAGTCAGCATCATCTCTATCTTTTCCGTAGGAATTAACATTTTGACCGAGTAAAGTAACTTCTTTTACACCATTTTGAGCAAGTTTTGTTATTTCTGCAACGATTTCTTGCGGTGCACGACTGCGTTCACGACCGCGAACGTAAGGAACGATACAATAAGTACAGAAATTATTGCAACCATACATAATAGGAACGAAAGCAAATAAAGAATTATTTTCTGCTGGTTCTACATTTGGTGGCATATCATAATCGCCAGCTAATTTGACAATATGACCACGAGAAGCAAAAATTTCTTCTAATACAGCAGGTAAATCATACATTTTATTTGTGCCGAGGACAAAATCTACATGAGAAGCTTTTTTGAATATGGCATCACCATCTTTTTGTGCCATACAACCAGTGATACCTAAGATTAAATCTGGTTTTTGTTGTTTTAAATGTTTGATTTCGCCAATTTTGCCGTAAATTTTCTTTTCGGCACTTTCACGAACACAACAAGTATTGATGATGATAATATCAGCATCTTCTAATTTTTCAGCAGGTTTATAGCCCATGCGTTCTAATTGACCTGCGAAGCGTTCACCATCAGAAAAATTCATCTGACAGCCATAAGGTAAAATTTTATATAATAATTGTTTATGATTTAACAAAAGATACATCCTTTCTAAAAATAAATTGAATTGTAATTAAATGACTAAGATAAGAATAGCCACCAGCTAATTAATACTGGTGGCTATATCCACAATAAAATAATTATATCATTTTCTAAAATGGACTTCAATACTTAGTGATTTTGAAGTCGGCAAGTATAATTTTGCAGATAAGGTGTATTAGTATGATGAACTTTAACATAAATTTTTATTTTAGATTTTTGATGATTGAAAAAAATGATTTTAATTTTTATCTTAAAATCTTGATTTTGTTACGAAAAATAAAATTTTAAATACAAATGTATATTATAAAAAGAAAAAATATAGAGTGTTTATTATATCGCGTATATCATTGACAATATGAATAAATTTGGTATAATTATACGATAAAGATATAAGATAAATGCAATTAATTAATAAAATTTAAAAGAGGAGTGGTCGATAGATGAAGAAAAATATGAAAAAAGATATTTTAGTTATGGGTTTTGCGATGTTTGCCATCTTTTTTGGTTCAGGTAATTTGATTTTTCCACCAATTATAGGTTTAGTATCAGGTGAACAAGTTGGTTGGGCAATTATTGGTTTAGCACTTACAGGAATTTTATTTCCTATGATGGCTTTAGCTTCTGTAGGTAATGTAGGATATAATTTGCAAGATATGATGAAACATATCAATAGTTGGTGGCATTATTTATATATGGGACTTGGTTTATTAGTTGTTATCTTTGGTACTATACCTAGATGTGGCGGTGTTGCTTTCGAGTCTGGTATGCAAGGAATTTTTGGTGAATTGCCATTTATGGCGAGAATTATTTTTTTAGCTATATTTTTTGCAATATCATATTATTTTGCTATGAACCGTTCCACTGTTATTGATAAAGTGGGCAATTATTTGACACCAGCTTTACTTATTACTTTATTGGCAATTGTTGTATTTGCCATTGTAAACCCTATTGATACATTACATAGTAGCTCTATTTCTACAGCTAAAGAGTCATTTTTGAATGGATTTTTTACAGGATATAATACAGGCGATGTAGGTACAGGTATTATTTGTGCAGGTATGTTTATCACTGCTTTTCGTGAAAAAGGTTATTGCAATAAACAAGAATATAATAAAATGATGCTCGGTATTATCTTAGTAGGTTTTACTTTATTATTTGTTGTTTATGCTGGCTTAGCATATTTAGGAGCTCAAGGTGTAAATTATTATAGTTTAGATGTAAATGCTACATTTTTACTCACTGATTTAGTGAAAAATTTAGCAGGTTATGAAGGTAGTTTTATTTTAGCTGTTGCTGTTATTTTGGCTTGCTTGACTACTGCTATAGGTATGATTGCTACTGCTGGTCAATGGGTGGAAGCATGGTTTAAAGGCAAAATTTCTTATAGACAAGCTTCTTTGATGATTACTATTGCTATTTTTATGATTTCTTGTCTTGGTGTTAGCAATGTACTTAAAATATCTGGCCCTATTTTTATGATTTTATTCCCAATGTCAGTAGTATTGACTTTCTTAGGTTTAGGTAAAAAATGGGTGCCAAATGATGGTGCATGGAAAGGTGCTGTTTGGGTAGCTTTTATTATGTCATTATTTGATGCTTTGAATTTAGCAGTGATGACAGGATTAGTGAATATAGATATTTCTGGTTTAATGAATATTATCAATCAAATTCCATTAGCTAAACAAGGTTTTGCATGGCTAATTCCTACAATTTTAGGTTATGTCATAGGTGCTGTTATCTATAAATTTAAGAAAAAAGAAAGTATTGCTTACGAAGTTTGGGACAATTAAATTTAATTAGTATTTGGAGTATATTTTATGGAAGAAAATAATTTTATTTATGAGAATGGAAAAATTTTCACATCAGATGAAGATAATCTTCATGCTGATAGTATGATTGTGGAAAATGGATATATAAAATGGATTGGGAAAAAAGAAGATAGACCAACTTGTGATTTTCCAATAATAGATTTAAATAATGCTTGCGTGTTGCCAGGATTTGTAGATGCACATATGCATCCTGTAATGCTGGCTGACTTTAGCAAAGAAATATCAGCATTACCTCCAAAAGTGAATTCTATAAAAGACTTGATTGCAGAAATAAAAACAAAAGCTCAACAATTGAAAAAGGATAATAAGAATGAATGGATTTTGGGCTGGGGTTATGATGAAGGAAAATTCGCTGAAAAACGTTCTATAACTCGTTGGGATTTAGATGAAGGAACAGAAGATTTTCCTGTGGCAATCATTCGCACTTGTGGCCATATAAGATGTGTAAATAGTAAAGCGTTAGCTTTAGCAGGAATAGATAAGAATACGAAAGACCCAGAAGGTGGGCAAATTGAACGTGATGAATTTGGTGAGCCTACAGGTGTTTTAAAAGAAAATGCGAGAAATTTAGTTTTGCCTTATATACCTGAATTAAATGAAGCTGAAAAAGTACAGAATTTAGTAGATTTAGGCAATTTATTAACTTCACAAGGTATAGTGGCTGTCTGTGATATGGGCAATTTGGATAAATCCGATAATTATACTTATTATAAAGAAGCAATAGCAAAAGGTTTTAAACAAGAAGTTTCTATGTATTATATGTGGGATTTCTTTATGCATGACAAAGATTTTGCTATTAGCAAGGAAAAACAAAATAATGATAATCAAGTATTTGTTGCTGGATTGAAATTAATTGGTGATGGCAGTGTATCTGGTAAAACTGCATGGATGGATAAGTCTTATTTAAATAGCGATAGTTGCGGTATAAGTGTATGTTCTGATGAACAATTGGAGACTGCAATTGATTTTTGTAAGCAAAATAAATGTCAATTATCCGTACATGCTATGGGAACAAATGCCATAAAACGCGTGGTGGATAGAGTTTATGAAGAAAAAGATTGGCTCAATCAAGATAGACCATATGTAAGAGTTGAACATATTACTTTACCTAGTCAGGATAGCATTGATAAAGCCGTAGAAAAAAATATTGGTTTTGTAACACAGCCTATTTTTCTTTATGCAGAGATAGAAAGTTATCTACAAAATTTGGGCGAAGATATTATGAAAAAATGTTATCCAATAAAATCTTTATTAGAGCAAAAAGTAAATCTATGTTTTTCTACTGATGCACCAGCTACATCATGGGCAGTGCCTTCTGATCCTTTTGTATGTATCAAAGGAGCTGTTACGAGAAAAGCATATGATAATACAGATTGTGGTGATGACCAAATCATAGATATGAAAACTGCTATAATCTTATATACAAAAAAATCGGCACAAATTGCAGGTTTTAAAAATCTCGGTCAATTGAAAATAGGATATAAAGCAAATTTTATAACACTTGATAGAGATATTTTTGCCATAAATCCTCAAGATGTTGATAAGGTAAAAGTTAATAAAACTTATATTAATGGCAAATGTGTTTTTGCTAGATAAGCTGAAAATATTAAATAATATTTAATAAATATGAGAAAATAAGAGAGAATTCTATAATATTATGGAATTCTTTTTTATTTATATTGATGTATTTGTAAAAATCAGATTATTTTTATTTAAAGAGTAGAAAATAAATACAGCTTGCTATATAATATTAAGGAATATAACTTTTATTTTTGTAAAAAGAAATGAAGTATATTAATAATAGAGAGGGATTTATAATATTTTTGTTATAAATTTGAAAGGAAGTTCTTTATGAATTCAAAAAATGAAAATTTAGCCATGTTATGTGATTTTTATGAATTTACAATGGGAAATGGCTATCTAAAAAATAATTTACATAAAAAAAATGTGTATTTTGATGTATTTTTCCGTAATATTCCAGATGATGGTGGTTTTGCTATAGCAGCTGGCTTACAACAAGTAATAGAATATATAAAAGATTTACATTTTGATAAAGAAGATATTGAATATTTTCGTTCTAAAAATATGTTCAGTGAAGATTTCTTAGAATATCTAGCTGACTTTAAATTTACAGGGGATATTTATGCTGTTCCTGAAGGAACTTGTATTTTCCCTCGTGAACCAATTATGACTATCAAAGCTCCTGCTATTGAAGCACAGATTTTAGAAACTTTTATTTTATTGACTTTAAATCATCAATCTCTTATTGCTACAAAAGCAAATCGTATAGTAAGAGCTGCTCAAGGTAGACCTGTGTTAGAATTTGGTTCTCGTCGCGCTCAAGGTGCAGATGGTGCGGTAAAAGGTGCTAGAGCTGCATATATTGGCGGTTGCGCTGGAACAGCTTGCACACTTACTGATGAACTCTATCAAGTGCCAGCTAGTGGTACTATGGCTCATGCTTGGGTACAGATGTTTGATTCTGAATATGAAGCATTTAAGGCTTATTGTGAAATTTATCCTCATAATGCAGTATTATTAGTAGACACTTATAATACTTTAAAAAGTGGTGTACCAAATGCTATTCGCGTATTCAAAGAAATGCTTGTGCCACAAGGTATTACTAATTTTGCAATTCGTTTAGACTCTGGGGACATTTCTTATTTATCTAAACAAGCTAGAAAAATGCTTGATGAAGCAGGTCTTACAAATTGTAAAATCGTAGCATCTAATGCTTTAGACGAACATTTAATCCGTGATTTATTAATGCAAGGTGCTAAAGTAGATGTATTTGGTGTAGGTGAAAGAATGATTACTTCAAAATCTGCACCAGTGTTTGGCGGTGTATATAAATTAGTAGCTATTGAAAATGAAAATGGTGAAATTACACCAAAAATTAAACTCAGTGAAAATATCTCTAAAATAACAAATCCACATTTCAAAAAAGTATATCGTTTGTATGATAAAGAAACAGGTAAAGCTATCGCTGATGAACTTTGCTTATATGATGAAACAATTGATACAACAAAAGAACATACTATTTTTGATCCAAATGCTACATGGAAACAAAAAACTCTCACTAATTTCACTGCTAGAGAATTGCAAGTTCCTATCTTCAAAAATGGTGAATGTGTATATGAAAGCCCATCTATAGAAGAAATAAAAGCATATTGTCAAAAAGAAGTGGAAACTTTATGGGACGAAGTAAAACGCTTTGAAAATCCACATCGTTATTATGTAGATTTATCTCAAAAATTATGGGATATTAAAAAAGAATTATGCGTTAAAAATGCAATGAAAAGCAAATAATAAATAAAATTCATTTTTCTTTTGTTTAAAAGAAAAACGAATCAAAAAGAAAATATCCCGCAATATTGATTTTACTTTGGCAAAAATAAAATCACGCCTACAACGCTCTAAACTCGCTACGCTCAAACAGTAGGACTAAAAACGTAGTCATAATTTTATTTTTGCCAATAGCTTTCAGCTACCGTAAAAGTCTGCTAATGCGGGAATAGTTAGGTGTTATTAATATTTAACAAAGTTATTTTCAATAACCTACGGTTACCACTAAAATTTATAATGCGGAAGTAGTTTGGTATTATAATGAATTAAAAATGTAGTCATAATTTTATTTTTGCCAATAGCTTTCAGCTACTGTAAAAGTCTGCTAATGCGGGAATAGTTAGGTGTTATTAATATTTAACAAAGTTATTTTTAATAACCTATGGTTACCACTAAATTTATAATGTGGAAGTAGTTTGGTGTTATGATGAATTCGTAGTCATAATTTTATTTTTGCTGATAGCTTTCAGTTACCGTAAAAGTCTGCTAATGCAGGAATGGTTAGGTATTATTGATATTTAAAAATTTATTTTTAATAATCTATGGTTACCACTAAATTTATAATGCGGAAGTAATTTGGTATTATGATGAATTAAAAATGTAGTCATAATTTTATTTTTGCTGATAACTTTCAGTTACCGTAAAAGTCTGCTAATGTGGTAAAAATTTGCTATTATTGATATTTGACAAAGTTATTTTCAATAATCTATGGTTATCACTAAAATTTATAGTGTGGAAGTAGTTTGGTGTTGTATTTTTGTAGTGTGTAAATTAAAGGCTAGAGTATAGTTTACTCTAGCCTTTTTGTTATTTTATGGGGTTGGATATGAGGTAATGGGGTTTTGTTCTAATGATGAAAGATGGAGTGGGGTTGTAATGTAGGTATAGTTGGTGGTTGTAGTAGTTAAATTCTAGGATATCAATGAAAATGCCTTGATTATAAACTAATTTTAAATTTAGTTTGTTATTTTGCCAGCCATAGTTGGCGTAAGGGTTTTCATAGAAAATAGTTGTACAAGAATCAAAGTTATCATTTTCGAAATTAGTATTATTCTTTTGCCAAGCGTTTAGTTTAGCTAATAAATTATATTTTCTAGTGTTTAAGGTAATATTAATTCTGATGCAATCAGGAGCAATTTGGGAGAAAGAAATAGAATTTAAATTTAGAGGATTGTGAGAAAACTTAAATTCTTGTTGAAAAATTTCGGGAATAATGGAATTGTCATTAGGTAAATATGGTAAATGAAGTTTAGAAAGATAGTTATTTAAAGATGATAAATCTTGAGTAGAGGATTTATTATCTTTTTTTATTTGAGCTAAGAATTTCCATGTAGCAGATAAAATAGCTTGTTTTTGTTCGTTTTCAGCATTGCTAGTTATAGATATGACCATATTTTCTTTGGGTAAGATAATGCAATATTGACCGAAAAGACCAGCACAGCGAAAGGCTTTTTCAGGTTGGCATTTCCAAAAATAATAGCCGTAGCCTAATTTGCTATCTGGAAAAGCTTTATCATCGGTATTTATATATACTGTGAGTAATTTTTCAATGTATTCTGGGGCTAGTAATTGTTTATTATTCCATGAGCCTTTATTGAGTATAAATTGACCGAATTTAGCTAAATCTTCTGTGGTCAAACATAAACCCCACGAGCCTTTATCGTAGTTTTGAGTATTTTTTTCCCAACTTATATTGGTTATATTTAAATGAGAGAAAAGTTTTTCTTGTAGATAAGTCAAAAGATTTTTGCCAGTTAATTCTTGAATGATGGCACTACATAAAAATGGGCAACGATTATTATAAAAGAAGGAAGTACCCGGCTTTGTCTGTAGTTTTAAAGAAAATGCTTCACTAATCCAATCGTCTTTTAAGTAAAAATCTTGAATTTCTTTGTCGATAAAACCATAAGTCATGGATAATAAATGATGTATGGTGATGCTTTTAATATCTTCTGTAGGTTCAAAATTTAATTTGTGTTTTAAAAGTGAATAAATTGTGGTGTCTAATGTAAATAATTTATCTTGGAGAGCAAACATCATAGCAACGGCGGTAAAGGATTTGCTCACAGAAAATAAAATTTGTTTTTCATCTTCATTATAAGGGGCAATATGAACTTTGGAGAGTAATTTATTATCTTTATAGATTACAAGTGAATGTAAGTTTAGATTAGTTAAGGTATCAACATATTGAAAAAAATAAGAAGGTGAGATACCTTCTTGTAAAAAATTATTGTTTATCATATATATTCCTCGATTAATAAAATAAATTTTTGCGTAAACGAACAGCAACATAGCTGGCAATTAAAGTTTTGATGATATCACCAGGTATGAAAGGTAAAGCACCAATGGTGATGCCTTCTAAAATGGAAAGTTTCATAATGAAGCAAAGCATAGCTACACCAAAAATATAAGTGATAGGAATGACAGCAAGTCCTGCTAGAAAGAAGTTTTTGAAGGAGTTTTTATTTCCTTTTAGATAACTAGCAATAGGATAGCTGACGATAAAGCCCCAAAGATAACCACCAGTTGGGGAAAATAAACAGTTGAAACCACCTGCACCACCAGAGAATACAGGAAGACCGATAGCTCCGATTAGCGTATAGACAATCATGATGATTAGCGTTTCTTTTGGTGTGGATAAAAATGCTGATAATAACATAGCTAAAGTAAGGCAAGTAAAAGGAACAGCAGTGATAGGGAAAGATATGTAAGCTGATATGCAGATGATAGCTACACAAACAGCCATTTTTGATAGGGTTTTTGTTGTTAATGATGATGATGACATAAAATTATCTCCTCATAAATAAATTTAAAATCTCTTTGTTATGATTATAAAAAAATAAAATGAAGTAGTCAACTTATGATAAAATAAAGGTTTACCTTTTGTGATAAAAAAATCAGCATCTTTAAAGGTTTAATATAAATAGTATCTTTAAAGGTGCTGATTGATTGTTTTATTTTTTAGATTTATAAATTATATATGAGATGTATATAATTCATTTAGTAATTTATGAACTTTTTTATAAATAATAGAAGCATTTGATGAAAGTTTATCTGAATTATAATCTTGATAAACAATATTATTTGGTTGATTATTTATAAATTGTAACATTTCTTGACCAATATATTGCAAAATAGGATAGTTATCTTGTTTTGATAAATTTTGATAAATCACTAATAAATCTTTAGATACATGACCATTTGTATCAATTAAATTATCATAAATTGTAGGATTAATTAATTTTGATATAGTAGTATTAAAATTAGCGTATATAAGCTCATTCATTGGAAAATTAGGATAGTCTTTCAAAAATTTTTCATAAGCTATTGCACGCTCGTTTAATTCTTGAACATCAATAGTTAAAATTTCAGAAATGATAGTAGATTGTATGGTTTCTTTTGCACATAGATTTAAATATTGGGTTGTAGCTTCATCTGTGTATAAAGAGTATTTTTCTAGATATTCTGGATAATCTATAGCGAAGAAATATGTTCCTTCTAAGTTTCTAAGACATAATCCTGAACGTAGCCATTTAGAAAGTTTATTTTTTATTTCGCCATTTGGTAAATTTTTGATGAATTTTTCTTTATCAGAACCACAAATTACAGCAGGATTTTCTATATCTTTGGGAATAGCAACTAATATAGTTGAACGAATTTCTTTGTAATTTTTGCCATATATATAATCTGCTGATGGCGTTAACATTTTTTCAGAAGATAAAATTAAATTTTGCACCATTTGACCTGCTAATTCTGGAGAAGCTTGGGCTATATTTTGCTTTACAAATGAATGAAGTGTTTCATAATCTTGATCCATCATACAAATAAATTCTTGTTTTATCATCATAGAATCTTTATTGTTTTTAGATGTAGCTTCAGAGATAGATATATCTACAGTTAATCCAAATAATAAGATGAAGATAATAAAAATTTTTGATAAATAGATAGATTTTTTATGCATAGTAAACACCTCTTTTATTAGTATTTGTATATCTATATTATATCTTATTATATGTATTTTTTTATTTGATTATAAAAAAGTTTTTAATTACAATAGATTGTATAAAATCAACAATAGTATAGTAGGTGATTTCATGGAAATTATTGATAATATAAATAAAACTATGAAAGATGATTTGATAAAAGAAATAAAAAAGAATAGTAAAATATCTATAGCTTCAGCTTGTTTTTCTATATATGCTTATCAAGAATTAAAAAAGCAATTAGATAATATAGAACAATTAAGATTTATATTTACTTCACCAACTTTTATAAAGGAAAAAGTGGAAAAAGAAAAAAGAGAGTTTTATATACCTAGATTATCCAGAGAAAAAAGTTTATATGGAACAGAATTTGAAGTTAAGTTAAGAAATGAATTGACGCAAAAATCTATTGCAAAAGAATGTGCTGAATGGATAAAAGAGAAAGTCATATTTAAATCAAATACAACGAATGAGAATATGGCTGGTTTTATGAATATTGAAACTAAGGATAAAAAGATTACATATATGCCCATACAAGGTTTTACAACTGTAGATATTGGTTGTGAACGCGGTAATAATTTTTATAATATGATCAATAAAATAGATGCACCATATAGTGAAGCTTATTTGACTTTATTTGAGAATATTTGGCAAGACAAAGATAAATTACAAGATGTTACAGATATTGTAATTGATAGTATTTCTAATGCTTATAAAGAAAATCCTCCAGAATTAATTTATTTTATAACTTTATATAATGTATTTAGTGAATTTTTAGAGGATATATCTGAAGATATTTTGCCTAATGAAGCCACTGGTTTTAAAGATAGTAAGATATGGAATTTATTGTATGATTTCCAACAAGATGCGGTATTAGCGATTATTAATAAATTGGAAAAATATAATGGCTGTATATTAGCAGATAGTGTAGGTTTAGGGAAAACTTTTACGGCATTAGCAGTTATAAAATATTATGAGAATAGAAATAAAAGTGTATTAGTACTTTGCCCTAAAAAATTAGCAGAAAATTGGAATACATATAAAGATAATTATATAAACAATCCTATTGCTGTAGATAGATTAAATTATGATGTGTTATTCCATACAGATTTATCAAGAAAACAAGGTTTTTCTAATGGTTTAGATTTAGATAGAATTAATTGGGGCAATTATGATTTGATAGTTATTGATGAAAGTCATAATTTTAGAAATGGTATGGGGACTCATGCTAATAATAATGAAAACCGCTATGCAAAATTGATGGATAAAGTAATTCGTGCAGGGGTAAAAACTAAAGTATTGATGTTGTCAGCAACACCTGTTAATAATCGTTTCATTGATTTAAAAAATCAATTAGCATTGGCATATGAAGGAAAAAGTGATTTATTAAATAAAAAATTAAAGACAACAAAAGGAATTGATGAGATTTTCAAAAAAGCACAAAAAGCTTTTAATGAATGGGTAAATTTAGAGCCAGAAAATAGAACTACACAAGTTTTATTGCGTATGTTAGATTTTGATTTCTTTGAAGTTCTAGATAGTGTTACTATAGCTCGTTCAAGAAAACATATTGAAAGATATTATAGTGCAGAAAAAATAGGCAAATTTCCTGAAAGATTAAAACCTATTTCAAAAAGACCTATGCTCACTGATTTGAAGGAAGCTATTAATTATAATGAAATATATGAACAATTAATATCATTGAATTTGAGTATATATACTCCATCTGATTTTATATTAGATAGTAAAAAAGTAAATTATATAGATTTGACACAGAAAAAAGGACTTACACAGCAAGGTCGTGAACAAGGTATTCGTCGTTTGATGAGTATAAATTTACTCAAAAGATTAGAAAGCTCAGTATACTCATTTGAAGTAACCTTGAATAGAATAAAAGATTTAATAAATGATACTATTAATAAAATAGATGAGTTCGAACAATCTGGATTAGGTGATATTGATGCTATGAATATGAATATGGATATGGATAGTGATTTTGATGCTGATGACCAAAATACAGATTTATTCACTGTAGGTAGAAAAGTAAAAATTAGCCTAGCTGATATGGATTATATAAGTTGGCGACATTATCTAAAAAAAGATGCTGAAACGTTGGATTTACTATCTTTAATGGTAGGAGATATTACAGCAGAGCACGATATGAAATTGCAGTCATTATTAAAGTTGATATCAGAGAAGATAGAAAATCCTATAAATGAAAATAATAAAAAAATAATGATATTCTCGGCATTTGCAGATACTGCAATGTATTTGTATGAAGAAATAAGTCAGTATGTGAAAACAAAATATAATTTAGATGTAGCAGTAGTAACAGGTTCAATAGAGGGAAGAACTACAATAAAGAATTTTAAAGCTAGTTTAAATAATGTATTGACTTGTTTTTCGCCTATATCTAAGGGAAAAGATATATTAATGCCTCAAAATAGCGATAATATTGATATATTGATTGCTACAGATTGTATTTCTGAAGGGCAAAATCTACAAGATTGTGATTATCTAATAAATTATGATATTCATTGGAACCCTGTGAGAATTATTCAACGTTTTGGACGTATTGACCGCATTGGTAGTAGAAATAAGGTTATTCAATTAGTTAATTTCTGGCCAGATTTATCTTTAGATGAATATATAAATTTAAAAGGTAGAGTAGAAACGAAAATGAGAATTTCGGTAATGACTTCTACTGGTGATGACGATTTAATTAATCCAGAAGAAAAAGGTGATTTGGAATATAGAAAAGCACAATTAAAGAAATTACAAGAAGAAGTAATAGATATTGAAGATATGTCAAATGGTATATCTATTATGGATTTGGGATTGAATGAATTTCGTTTAGATTTGTTAGAATATATAAAAACTCATGAGGATTTGGATAAAAAACCGTTTGGTATGCATGCTGTAGTGAATAAAAGTGATGATTTGCCAAATGGAGTAATTTTTGTATTAAAAAATCGCAACAATAATATAAATGAAGATAGTCTAAATCGTATTCATCCATTTTATATGGTTTATGTAAGTGAAGAAGGAGAGGTCGTTTGTGATTATCTAAATCCTAAAAAATTATTAGATACAATGAGACTTCTTTGTCGAGGAAAAGACAAGCCAATTACTCATTTATGTAAGATTTTCAATGAGCAAACAAATGATGGTAAAAATATGCAAGAGGTATCTCAATTATTAGATGAAGCGATTAATTCTATTATTGATGTGAAAGAAGAAAGTGATATAGATAGTTTGTTTACAACTGGCGGAACGAGTGCTTTATTATCAACTATAAATGGTATAGATGATTTTGAATTAATTTGCTTTTTGGTGATAAAATGAGGTAGGTGTTAGTATATGCTTTTTCCAGAAAAAACAGAGTTTAAAAAGAGAATACCAAAGCAAAAGTTTTATACAAATATGGAGATAACATCTAATTTAAAAAAGGCTTTTGTGGAGCAGATAAAGATAATTTATTGGCAAAATAAATTGACATCTACAACATTGAATATAGATAAAGGTAAATCTGTATTAGAAATTGAAGTCATAGAAATAAAATTAAATAGTAAAAATTTAGATGAGATGGTTTTGTCTAAAATAGATAAATGTATACCGTACCATATATTGTTTTTATTAGAGTATGAAGGAATGTATCAGGCTTTTATCAGCTATAAGGAGATAGAAAATGAGAAGATAAAAGTAAATAAATACTATCATACGCAATGGCTAGAAAAAGAAAATCTTCCATGTAAAATAGAAGGTTTGAATATGGATAGTGTATATGAAAATTTTGTACGTCAAATTGCAGGGGCAGAATTAAATGTAGGTTCAGAGGAGAAGAATAATTTAAAAGAGGATATTGAACAAGCAGAAGAAAAGAAACAGTTAGAAAAACAGATAAGTGCATTGCAAGCAAAAATAAGAAAGACAAAACAATTTAATCGAAAAGTGGAATTGAATAATGAGTTAAAGAAATTAAAGAAAATGCTTGAAAAGTTTTAGTTAAAAAGATTTTATGCATATTTAAGGGAGTCAAAGAAATTTAGCCCTAGTATTTTTTATATAAAATAGAGCAAACATATTCATTGATTTACAAATAAAAAATATATAATAGATTTTTAATAGGAAATATGGTATATATAATAAGTTAAAATAATAATGTGATAATTAGTTTGTGATTAAATTTTAAAATGCATTTGATTGTATTATTTACAAAACAATACAATTTATAATAATTAATAATTACCTTGTAATGGAATGAGGAATTTTTAATGAATATAACAGATTATTATATGAATTTACCTAAGGATTTATCTGGAAGTATATCAAAAAATCGTTTTAGATTAGAATTGCTTTGGGGAATAGGTAAAATAATTGAAGTGCATAAAGAAAATGATGATTATGCGGTAATATTTGATTTTAAATGTGATATTGAATTACATCGAAAAAATGAAATGAGTTTTTATCAAATAAAAACAAAGAAATCTGGAAACTATAATGAAAAAAATTTATGTAGAAAAAATAAAAATGAACAAAATTCGATTTTAGGTAAATTGTATGCATTATATTCTCCAGGTCAGTCTATTAAGTTAGCGATTGTTTGTAATAGGCAACTTAAGATAAAAAATAAAGATATTGATTTTTCTATTCAATGTTTTGGAGAATTAGATCAAGAAATAGTAGATGATATTAAAGATAAAATTTGTAATGAACTTAATTTAGACTCTGTTATTTTAGATAATGTTTTTTTTATTTTTGATGGTATGGATTTACTGAATCCAGAAGATTCAATTAGAGGTAAATTAATAAAAGCTTTTGTAGATATCAAAGGGGAAGAGCCTCAAAATCCTAATGCATTATTTAGATTAGTTTCTGAAACGGTTAAAGAAAAAGCTTCATATGAGTTTGATTTAAAAACATATAAAGATGTTGTTAAAACAAAAGGAATTACTCGTATTGAATTTGATAATATGTTAAATACACATAAAAAAGAGTCTAAAATAGGTATTAAAGAAACAAAGGATTATATAAATAAATTGCCTCTAGGTAAAAGAAGAAGATATAATATTGCACTTGGTAATTTAATTGATATGCCAAAAAGTAATTTTTTAGAAACATTGAAAGGAAAAATTTTTAAATATATTAGTGAAAATGAAGAAAAATTTAATGATGAAGAAAGTTATTTGAATAGTGTTTCAAAATTATTTGATTGTAATTTTGGTTTGGAGTTTAGTGAAGAAATGAAAAGAGTTCAATATTTGTTATGTTATTATATCTATGCTTCAGGAGGAGAATTATAATGGATATAAAATTTAATAGTATTTATATATTTGATGTAAAAAAAGAAGAAGCATATACAATGAATTTTGAAGAAGGTATTAATATAATTACATCTAGTGATATTGATGGAACAGATAGAGGAAAATCAGTATTACTTCGAAGTTTATATCATTCATTAGGGGCGGATGCATATTTTGATTCAAAGTGGAATGAAAGTGATAAAATATATATTTTGAAATTTGAAGTACAAGATAATATTTATTCAATTTATAGGTCTCGACAATTATTTAAGATATTTGATAGTAATGAAAAATTAGTTTTTAGAACAATACATAGAAGCGAATTAGCAATATTTTTAGGTGAATTATTTAATTTTGCAATATATTTACCAAATAGAATTAAAGATCAATTGATAATTGCACCACCGGCTTATAGTTTTTTATTTAATTTTTTAGACCAAGATAAGTATGATGGTACAAGTTTTGAGTCATTTAAAAATTTAAGACAGTTTAGTAATTTTAAGCTTAATGTAATATATTCACATTTAGGGATTTATAATAAAAATTATTTTGAACTAATAAAACAAAAAGAAGAGTTTGATTTAAAAATAAAAAGTAAAAAAGACGAAATTGATGAATTAAATAAAATGAAAGATAGAACGAATTTAATTTTAGATGGGTTTTCATGTCCAGAAACAACAGAAGCACTAGAAAATGAACTTAGTTTAGAAACTAAAGAATATTCACGACTAATAAATGAAATGAATATCATTAGAAACAAACTTGTGGATTTAAGAAATCAATTGGAAGAACAAAACATAATATTAAAACAGCTTTCTAAAACTGAAACAAAAAAAGAAAAAGAACTAAAAAAAATCTTAAAAGATAAAGTTTGTCCAGAATGTCATTCTATTTTAAATGATACATTAGAATTAAGAAGTAAACGATATAATTATGTAGATAACATATTTAATTTGAGAGATGAGATAAAAATAGAAAATATTAATGTTCAAGAAGAAATATCAAAAAATGAAAAAATATATTCAGATTTAGTTTTAGCTTTGGATAAACATAATGAAAAAATTTGTAAAAATAAAAAAGAAATTGATGATTATACGAGATTTAAAGGATTAAATAAATTTATTGATGAAATAAATTCAGATCTAATTGTTAATGTTGAAGAAATAGACATAATAGAAAATAATCTAAAACCTGTAAAAAAAGAAATAAAAAAGATTAAAGATAAGAAAAAAAATATTGATGAAAATTATTATTATTTGATTGACAAGTTAAAAAATAAGTTCAAATTGAATGAACTCGAAGCAGAAAACTATGAAAATTTATCTAAGAATTTTTGTGCTAGCGGGAGTAATAAACCTTTATCAACAGTAATATGGTATTTAACATTAAATGAATTAAAAAATAAATTTTGTCCTGAAGGAACAAGGTTTCCTATGGTTTTTGATAGTCCTAATAATGCAGAAATGGATCAGGAGAAGAAACATGCATTGATTCAATATATCATAGATTCATCCAATAATTTTAAACAAATAATAATATCTGCAATAGGATTTAATGTAAATGAATACAATATCAATTCAAAAATTAATATTAAAATATTAGATAATAATAAATATCGTTTATTAAATAAAGATGTTTATCAGAAAAATTACAGAGTTTTAGAACGTATGAATGAGGCTTAAGTTATATATAGATAAGGTGCATGTTTAAATAATAGATTTTTGAATAAAAAAATGGTATAATTACTGTTAATTATGTCAAAGGTGAGAAAAACTCTCTATCTTCAACTGAATAAGGTTGAGGTAGAGAGTTTATTTTATGTAATAAATGGGGGTATGAATAGATGGAGAAGATGAGAATGGAGTCTATGGATATAGTAGCTCAAAATGTGGAAAATATAGGAAATTTATTTCCTGATTGTATTACAGAAGCTAGAGATGAAAATGGTAAAATACAGAAAGTAGTTGATAGAGATAGGTTAATGCAAAAATTTTCACATAAAATAATCGGGGGGGGTACAACGGAACGTTATGAATTTAATTGGGTAGGAAAAAATGCTTCAAGAGTGGAAGCAAATACGACTACAAATAAGACTCTACGCCCATGTATAGAGGAAAGTAAAGACTGGGATAATACAGAAAATCTCTATATTGAAGGGGACAATCTTGAAGTACTCAAATTATTGCAAAATAGTTATTTTAATAAGGTAAAAATGATATATATTGATCCTCCATACAATACTGGTAATGATTTTATTTATATAGATGATTTTGCACAAAATATAGATGAATATGAAGAAGCCAAAGGTTCTTTTGATGAAGAAGGCAATCGTTTATTTAAAAATACAGATACTAATGGTAGATTTCATTCTGATTGGTGTTCTATGATTTATCCTAGATTGATATTAGCTAGAAATTTATTAGCTGATGATGGAGTTATATTTATTTCTATTGATGATAATGAACAAGAAAATTTAAAGAAAATATGTGATGAAGTTTTTGGTGAAAATAATTTTATAGGAATTTTTGTTTGGAAAAAGAAACAAGGTGGAGGAAATGATTCTAATAATATAGTAGTAGAACATGAATATATTTTAGCATTTAGTAAAAATATAACAAATTTACAATTTAATTTAGATAAGAATTATAAATTAAGTGATAATTTATATCCATATAGAGATAATTATGGTGAATATGGATTAATCACATTAGATAAAGCTTCCATACAATTTAGTGAATCATTAGTATATGAAATAAAAGATAAAGAGGGTAATAGTTATTTTCCTAGAGTAGTAAAAGGCAAACAATCTTGTTGGCGTTGGAGTAAATTAAAAGTAGAAAAAGAGTTTGATAAATTGGTATTTAAAAATGGCAAAGTATATACAAAATATTATAGACCAGAAGGTGTTACACCTAAGAGCTTATTGATAGATACTATTTATGGTAGGACGGAAAGTGGAAATGATGATATAAAACTTTTATTTAGAGTTAAGCCATTTAATTATCCTAAGCCAATAGCTTTAATAAAGCATTTTTTATCAATAGGAAGTAATAAATATGATATAATCTTAGATTTCTTTAGTGGTTCAGCAACAACTGCTCATGCTGTTATGCAGTTAAATGCGGAAGATGGCGGTAAACGTAAATTTATTATGGTGCAATTACCAGAAAAAACAGATGAAAAGAGTGAGGCTTTTAAGGCTGGTTATAAAAATATTTGTGAAATTGGCAAGGAACGTATTCGCCGTGCTGGTGAGAAAATAAAAGAAGAAGCAGGGCTTAATGGGCAGGATTTGGATATTGGTTTTAGAGTATTGAAATTAGATAGTAGTAATATGAAGGATATCTATTATAGTGCTGATGAATATGATCAAGGAATGCTTGAAAATATGCAGTCAAATACAAAAGAAGATAGAACAGATTTAGATTTATTATTTGGCTGTTTAGTAGATTGGGGATTGGAATTAGATAAACCATATACTACAAAAGTAATCAATGGTCATAAGGTGCATATTTATAATGATGGAGATTTAGTAGCTTGCTTTGAGAAAGATTTGGATATGAAAACTATAGATGAAATTGCAAAATTACAAGCATTAAGAGTAGTATTTTGTGATAATAGTTTTATTGATTCAGCTACAAAGATAAATGTAGCTGAACATTTTAAAATGATTGCTCCTGATACTGATATAAAGGTTATATAATGAGGTGAGCAAATGAGATTACAGTTTAAACATCAGAAATTTCAACAAGATGCCACAAATGCTGTTTGTGATATTTTTGTAGGACAGCCTTATAGTTCAATTAATTATAGATTAGATAGTGGCGATAATATCGTTTTACATGATAATGCTTGGGCAAATGCAAAAGTACAGATAGATGATAATACTATTTTAGAGCGTATAAATAAAATCCAGCGTGAAAATCAAATTGCTGTATCTAAAAAATTAGAAGGTAAATATAATCTCACCATTGAAATGGAAACTGGTGTAGGTAAAACTTATACTTATATAAAAACTATATTTGAATTAAATAAAAGATATGGTTGGAGTAAGTTTATAATAGTTGTACCGTCTGTTGCTATTCGTGAAGGTGTATATAAATCTTTGCAGATAACACAGGAACATTTTGCTCAAGAATATAGTAAAAAGATAAGATTTTTTGTCTATAATTCGCAAAGATTGAATGAAATAGAAAGTTTTGCGTCAGATAATGCCATTAATGCAATGATTATAAATTCACAAGCATTCAATGCCAAAGGAAAAGATGCTCGTCGTATTTATATGGAATTAGATGAGTTCCGTTCGCGTAAACCGATTGATGTCATTGCAAAAACAAATCCTATTTTAATCATAGATGAACCACAATCAGTAGAGGGACCAAAGACAAAAGAAGGATTGAAAAAATTTAATCCTTTGTTTATATTGCGTTATTCTGCTACGCATAAAAAAGATAGTATTTATAATATGGTTTATCGCCTTGATGCAGTGGAAGCTTATAATAAAAAATTGGTAAAAAGAATAGCAGTGAAGGGAATTACGCAAAAGGGGATAACTGCTACAGAAGGTTTTGTTTATCTTGAGAAAATAAATTTATCAGAAAAAGCTCCAACTGCTATGTTGCAATTTGATGTAAAAGGTGCAACGACTATTCGCAAAAAAACCATGAAGGTAAATGAAGGTTTTAATCTTTATGATAATTCAGGTGAGCTAGATGAATATAAAAATAATTATGTAGTCAGCAGTATCAATGGTAAAGAAGATTATATCGAATTTTTAAACGGCAAACGAGTATATATTGGACAAGTATGTGGTGAAGTCAATGAAGAACAGTTGCGACGTATTCAGATACGAGAAACGATTTTATCACATCTAGATATGGAGAAAAAATTATATAACAAAGGCATAAAAGTATTATCTTTATTTTTCATTGATGAAGTAAGCCATTATAAGCAATATGATGAAGCTGGACAGGCTCAAAATGGTATTTTCGCCAAAATGTTTGAAGAAGAATATGAAAAAGTTTTAAATGAATTCCAATTGGATTTAGATAGTGATAGTTATAGAGAATACTTAGAAAATATAAGTGCCAATAAAACTCATGCAGGGTATTTTTCAATTGATAAAAAAGGTCGTATGCAAAATGGTAAGATAAGTAAGAAAGAAAATACTTCTGAAGATGTTGATGCATATGATTTGATTATGAAAGATAAAGAGAGATTATTATCTTTTGATGAACCTGTTAGATTTATTTTTTCACATTCAGCACTTCGTGAAGGTTGGGACAATCCAAATGTATTTCAAATTTGTACATTGAAACAAAGTAATAGTGAAATCCGCAAGCGTCAAGAAGTAGGTCGTGGTCTTCGTCTATGTGTAAATCAAAAAGGTGAACGTATGGATGAAACTGTATGGGGAGAAGATGTACAAGATATTAATACATTGACTATTATAGCTAGTGAAAGTTATGATAGCTTTGCTAAAGCGTTGCAAAGTGAATTAGCAGAAGTTCTAGAAAATAGACCAAAAGTAGTAAGCAGAGAATTATTTGAAGGTAAAATTATCAAAAATAATAAAGGTAATCAAATAATCATAGATAAAGATATGGTAGATACTATTTATTATGATTTGGTAAGTAATAAATATATAGATAGAAAAGGAAATTTAACGGATAAATATTACGAAGATAGAAAAGAAGATAATATTGAATTTTCCCCAGAAATAAAAGAGTATACTTCATCTATTTTGGATATTATAGATAGTATATATAATGAAAAATCTATTGATATTGCTAATGCTTATGATACTAATGTTGAGTTAAAGTTGAATGTAGAAAAATATAATATGAAAGAGTTCCAAAATCTTTGGTCAAGAATAAATAAAAAAGCTATTTATGAAGTAGAATTTGATAGCAAAGATTTTATAAATAAGGCAATAGATGCATTAAATCGAAAACTACATGTAACGAAAATTTATTTTAAAATTGAAAAAGGACAATTAGATAAGATAAAATCCAAAGATGATTTATTATCAGGTACGGCTTTTGTCAAAGAAACACGCAATGAATATGATAGTAAAAATATTTCTGTGGCTAATAGTAGTGTAAAATATGATTTAGTAGGCAAATTGGTAGAAGGTACTGGGCTTATACGCAAAGATATTGTAGCTATATTAGTAGGGCTTGAAAAAAATGTATTTAATCAATTTAAAAATAATCCAGAAGAATTTATTATCAAAGCTACTAATTTAATCAATGAAGAAAAAGCAACGACTATAATTGGTCATGTAGAGTATAGTCTATTAGATAAAACATATGATATAGATGTATTTACAGAAAATACGTTAAAAGGAAAACTAGATGTGAATGCAATGAAAACGCGTAAGCATTTATATGACAATTTAGTATATGATTCTAAAGTTGAAAGAAATTTTGCTACAGAATTAGAAGCATCAGATAAGGTAGCTGTATATGTGAAATTGCCAAATAAATTTTTTATTCCTACACCTGTGGGAAGATATAATCCAGACTGGGCGATTGCTTTTTATGAAGGTAGTGTAAAACATATTTATTTTGTGGCGGAAACAAAAGGTACAATGTCTTCAATAGAATTGCGAACAATAGAAAACTCAAAGATTGATTGTGCTAAGAAATATTTTGAAAAACTAAAAAGTGATGATGTAATCTATGATGTAGTGAATAGTTATGATGAATTATTAGATATCATAAGTAAATAATAAAAATAGCCTTTATACTGAGAACTGGCAAATATCTCAAGTATAAAGGCTATCTTCAATTTATAAAGTATTTAATTTTAAAGGAGTTACAGGAGGAAGGATTAAATTGTATTAATCTATATCAATTTGAGTAGTTGTTGATTGTGGTTGAAGTTTTGGCAATGTCATTTTTAAAACACCGTCAGTATATTCAGCTTTAGCGTTAGTTTTATCTATCTGACCTACATAGAAAGGATTTCTATTATAATAAAGATTGACAAAATATGATATAATTTAGATAAGAAATATATTTAATTAAGTATTTATTTTTAAGGATTTTAAATGATAGAATTAGTAGGATATCATGGAACAATAAAAACTAATGCAGAGAAGATACTTTCTAGTGGTATTTTTAAAGAAAGTAATGAAAAAGATGATTGGTTAGGTCATGGAATATATTTTTTCGCTGACGTAGAAAATGCAATTAAATGGGCGAATGAAAGAGCTAATAGATATAATGAAGAAGCAGTTGTATTATCTGCTAATATAAAATGTGACATGAATAGGTATTTAAATTTAGATTATCAGTTTAATCGTAGAAAAGTTTCATTATTTTTTAAAGATATAATAAATAAATCTGATAAAGATATTAGTTTTTATAAACGTGATGAAGAGAAAAGATGTATAGCTTGTGATTTATATAAAGATTTTTTTGGAATATACGTAATAGAATTTACTTTTTCAAGAAAGGTAAAAAAAGGTCATTCAGAAGATAAAGATATATTAGGATTTAGTAGTGTACCAGAAAAACAAATTTGTGTATCTAATCATCAGTGTATAAGTAATATCAAGATTGTTAGAGGTGATAAATATGTTGAAGGAATATGAATATAAAAAAGCACTTAAACTTTTAGATGAACTTTTGGATAAGTATAATATTCCAAATAAAAAATCTGAAGATGGTATTGCTAGAATTGATGGTTTAGTAGTAGATGAGTATTTTGATAAAATAGATTTATTTGATGATATTATAGATGATAAATACGATATGCCAACTCAAGATATAGAAAATATAGCAGAAACAAGTTATGAAGATGATGTAGAACTTAATGAATTTGTTTTAGCTGCATAAAAGGGAAAAAGAAATGATAGTTAATCAAAATGAAGTGAAATCAACAGCATTAGAAAATATAAATATGTATTTTGAAAATATAAGTTTTCAAAGTAGTGGTAAAAATATAAAAGATAATACAAATGAAATAGATGTTGGATTTAAAGAAAATCATAAATATGAAGAAAATAAAATATTTATAAAGTTATATTGTAAAGTAGAAAAAAAAGATAGCTTTGAGTTGAATTTATGTTTGGTAGGTATTTTTATAGTAGGAAAAGATTTTCCAGTTAGTAAATTACTACCAAATGCTATAGCAATAATGTTTCCTTATTTAAGAAGTCAGGTAACTATTATGACAACTCAGCCAAATGCGACTCCAGTAGTAATACCACCTATAAATATAAATAGTTTTTTAAAAAGACAAAATGAAAAAATAAATAAAAAATAAATATTATCTTTTATGTTTGAATAGTTATGATGAATTATTAGATATCATAAGTAAATAATAAAAATAGCCTTTATACTGAGAACTGGCAAATATCTCAAGTATAAAGGCTATCTTCAATTTATAAAGTATTTAATTTTAAAGGAGTTACAGGAGGAAGGATTAAATTGTATTAATCTATATCAATTTGAGTAGTTGTTGATTGTGGTTGAAGTTTTGGCAATGTCATTTTTAAAACACCGTCAGTATATTCAGCTTTAGC
>ONZU01000667.1_pt1 | contig 28209 bp, 20 predicted proteins | sample 1671161 | NCBI WGS metagenome assembly ONZU01 (sample SAMN06348128, study PRJEB24527) | human gut metagenome | biome: human gut; feature: ankylosing spondylitis patient; material: feces | host: Homo sapiens | place: China | collected 2015-10
AGAAAGGCTTGCGGCACAGCAGGCAAATGTTGTGATAGCAGTCAGTTCCTTTTTTGTTAAATCCGCAGGAGCCTTATTCAATTTCAGGAAGCAGCTCATAGCACTTCCGCCGAAAATATCCCCGGCACCGGTGGTATCCACGACATGGATCTCGGCAGGCGAAGCGATCTCGCCGGTGCAGTTCCGGTTTGCAAAATAGCATCCCTTCGGACCAAGCGTGACATACACAAGGCTGGCACCATATTCCGTCAGCAGTTTCTGTGCGCTTTCCTGCGGCGAAAGTCCTCAGAGAAAATCCACTTCCTCGTCGCTGATCTTGATGATGTCCGCCTGATGCAGACCCCATTCGATCTGCTCTTTGGCGGCAGCTTCAGCCTTGGCATCCAGTACCGGGGCAGTGGAGGTCAGTGCGTTGTACAATGCGTCCAGATGCGGATCTGCAAGGAAGTTGTCCAGTGTAACCAGCTGTGCCTGCGGGGCGCTCTTAGCGGCACGGTCAGCCAGAATGCGCTGGCAGACCACTACGTCCGCATCGGCAGGGATGGTGTCTACGCTGGTGTTGGTCACGGTCAGATCGGGGCGTTCGGCTTTGATGCGGTTGTGGAACTTGGTAGCACCCATGGCGCTGGAACCCATACCGGCATCGCAAGCAAAGACGATCTTGCGGATTTGACCGACATTTACGGCAGTAGGTTCAGGAACCTCGCCCTTAGCCTGTGCCTTCATCTCCTTCATTTCGTTCTGGGCATCGGTCAGGCTCTTGGCATGGCCGGAGGTTGCTTTCAGGATGATCGAGGACAGGATAAAGGAGACTGCACCAGCGATGATAACGCCCAGCAGGACGGTGAGGATGGAATCCCGGGGAGCCATTGCCATGTAGGCAATGAGGGAACCGGGAGAAGCAGGGCCGGACAGGCCTGCACTTGTCATGGAGTAGAACAGGATGGCGCAGAAGTTGCCTACGATGGGGGCGATAATGATCACGGGATTCATCAGGATGTAGGGAAAGTAAATCTCGTGGATGCCGCCCAGCAGGTGGATGATGACAGCACCGGGAGCGGATTGGCGGGTGGTGTCGTCCTTACAGAAGAAGCAGTAGGCCAGCAGGATGCCAAGGCCGGGGCCGGGGTTGGCATCCAGCATATACATGATGGAGCGACCGGTCTCAGCAGCCTGACTTGCACCGATGGGGCTGAAGATGCCGTGGTTGATGGCGTTGTTCAGGAACAGCACCTTGGCAGGCTCAATAAAGACGGACACCAGCGGCAGCAGGCTGTGCGCCACAAGGAAGTCCACACCGGCGGTCAACATGGTGAGGATGGCGGTCATGAACGGGCCGATGAGCCAAGGATGGCCAGCAGCATACCCAGAATGCCGAAGCAAAGCAGATCATTGCCGAAAAAGCGCTGGCGCTGCTGCGGCCGAATACCGCTCTGTTTCTGGACTCCGGCAGCACCACCACGGCGGTGGCGCGGTGCATCCCGGACCAGCCCATGCTGATCTACACCAGCGGCCTGCACTGCATTTTTTGTTATGGCTTGCTCTTCCGGTCTGCCGTGGCCGCAGCCAAGCGAAAGGGAGGATTCCACCTCGCCGCCCGGTTGGTGTCCTTAAAAGCCAAACGGGGCTTTCATTGCTCCGCTTCGCTGCGCAAACGCGAATTTCTATGCCGCGTTGCTTTACACTGCCAGAAATTTCCGGTATAATAAAGGGTAGAACAGAGCAAAACGCCAAAGGAAGAGGTTTTTATGGAGACTGCGGGGTACGATTCCAGCCGACCGCTGGCCGAACAGGTTGCACAGCGGATCAAGGACTACATTCTGGAAGAAAAACTGAAGAGCGGCGACAAGCTGCCCACTGAAACAGCGATTGCCCGCGAGATGGGTGTGGCACGCAGTACCGTGCGCGAGGCCATCAAGCGGCTGGAGTCACAGAACATTCTGACCGTGCGCCACGGAGCGGGTTCTTTTGTGACCGACCAGCCCGGCCTGGCGGATGACCCGCTGGGGCTGGATTTCATTGAGGACAAGGAGCGTCTGGCCTTCGACCTGCTGGAGGTGCGTAACATCATCGAGCCGGCCATTGCCGCGCTGGCGGCGCGCCATGCCACCCCGGAGGACATCGCCGAGATGGAATCGCTGTACAACCTCATGGAATACCACATCCTGCATGGGCAGGACTATCTGGACGAGGATATGAAGTTCCACCGGACCATTGCCCGCGCCAGCGGCAATCTGGTGGCTCCCCAGCTGGCTCCCATCATCACGGCGTCGGTGGAGGTGTTCACCGAGGGCACCCACCGCGCTCTGCTGCAGGAGACCCTGGACACCCACAAGGCTGTACTGGAGGCCATCAAGTGCGGCGACAGCACCTGGGCACGGGATGCCATGACCCTGCACCTTTCCTACAACCGCGACCTGTACCGGAAGATGCACCGCGCCCGCAGCGGTGAACCGCCCCTTGCTCCCAAAGTGCCGGAATGGGTGCTGCAGCTCAAGGAGCTGGCCAAGCCCGAAGAACCGGAAGAAAAAGAGTAAATCGAACGCAAACAGCCCGCATGACGGAGCACGATGCTCCTGCCATGCGGGCTGTTTTTCTGTGTTAACTCAGGCGGCGGGATGCATTACCACTCGGCAACGCTGCCGTCCTTGTGACGCCAGACGGGGTTCTTCCACTCGTGCGGGGTCTTGTTCTCCTCCAGCACCAGTTCCTTGTTGACGTCCACGCCCAGACCGGGACGGACGGGCAGCTGCACGCGGCCGTCCACGAACTTAAAGTCGTCCTGGTTCTTGACATAGTCCAGCACGCTCTTGCCCACGTTGTAGTGGATGCCGATGCTCTGCTCCTGGATCACGGCGTTGTAGCAGGTGGCGTCCACGTTCAGGCAGCTGGCCAGAGCGATGGGGCCCAGGGGGCAGTGAGGAGCCAGGGCAACGTCGTAGGCTTCGGCCATGGAGGCGATCTTCTTGACCTCGGTCAGGCCGCCGGCGTGGCTCAGGTCGGGCTGGATGATGTCCACGCCGCCGGCCTGCAGCAGGCGCTTGAAGTCATACTTGGTGAACAGACGCTCGCCGGTGGCAATGGGCACATTGCAGGCAGCGGCGATCTCCTTGAACACCTCCATGTTCTCGCACAGGACGGGCTCCTCGATGAACATGGGGTCGAACTCTTCCAGCTTCTTGGCCAGGACCTTTGCCATGGGCTTGTGCACACGGCCGTGGAAGTCGATGGCGATGCCGAAATACTTGCCGCAGCTTTCCCGGATGGCGGCCACGCGCTCCAGAACGGCGTCCACCTTGTCGTAGGTGTCGATCATCTGCAGCTCTTCGGTGGCGTTCATCTTGATGGCGGTAAAGCCGGCATTCTTGCGCTCCAGAGCAGCGGCACCTACGTCGCTGGGGCGGTCGCCGCCGATCCAGCTGTACACGCGCATGTTGTCGCGGCAGGCACCGCCCATGAGCTGGTAGACCGGGGCGTTGAAGAACTTGCCCTTGATATCCCACAGGGCCTGATCAATGCCGGCAATGGCGCTCATCAGCACGCCGCCGCCGCGGTAGAAACCGGCGCGGTACAGCACAGCGGAAAAGTCCTCAATGCGCATGGGGTCCTTGCCGATGAGGTAGGGCTTCATCTCCTGCACGCAGGCCAGAACGGTGGCGCAGTGGCCTTCCAGCACGGGCTCGCCCCAGCCGGTCAGGCCCTCGTCGGTCACGATCTCAACAAAGCCCCAGCGGGGACGGACGGTATAGGTGTTGACTTCAACGATCTTCATGGGATGGATTCCTTTCTGTTTTTTCTGTTATGATATGGACGTCCTGTAAAAACTCAGCGGCGGATCTGGTCCACCATGCCGCGGACGTAGGCGGCGCAGGCTTCCCAGTCGTTGGCGGCCACGGCGTCCTTGGGCATCAGGCTGGAGGCCAGGCCCACACTGATGCAGCCGGCGTCAAAGAACTCGCGGATGTTGGCGGGGCTCACGCCGCCGATGGCCATGTAGTTGGTGCCGTCAAAGGGGCCCTGCAGGTCCTTGACGTAGTGGCGGGGCATGCTGCCGGCCGGGAACAGCTTCATGGTCTTGTAGCCGAACTGCAGGCTGGTGGCCACGTCGGTGGGGGTCAGCACGCCGGGCAGCAGGGCGATGTCGTTCTCGGCGCAGTAGCTGAACACATCCAGCGGGGTGCCGGGGGTCAGAAGGAACTGTGCACCGGCGTCCAGAGCGGCTTTGCAGCGCTCCACGGTGATGGCGGTGCCGGCACCCACGGTGCAGCGGTCCCCGAAATGGGTGCGCAGCATCGTGATCTGCTCCAGGGCGTGGGGGCTATTCAGTGCCACCTCAAAGAAGGGGGCACCGCCCTGCACGGCGGCCTCGGCGTAATCAATGGTCTTTTCCAGCGGAACGTTGCGCAGGATGGCCAGCAACGGATGCTTGGAAACCAGATCGTAAGTGTCCATACAAAAAACTCCTTTCGGCAAAAAATGAAACCGGTGGTTTCAGCGGATCAGCGGTAGGTGATGGCAGCGCCGGTGAGGGCAGCTTCCATCTGGGCGGCGTCGGGGTAGCCCTCCACGTCGCCCGGGGTCTGGGTGGCCAGGGCGCCGCAGATGGCACCCATGCGGCCTGCGGTGACCACATCGCGGCCCTGCAGGATGCCGGCCAGGAAGCCGGCATTGAAGCCGTCACCGGCGCCGATGGGCTCAATGGGCTTACAGGGGTAGGGCGGCAGCTTTTCGCGGGTGGTCTTGTCGGCCACCCAGGCACCGTTGCCGCCGTCCTTGATGGCCACATACTGTGCGCAGCCGTCGCGGAACAGCAGATCGAAGATGGCATCCGGGTCCCGCAGGCCGAACAGGGCGTCGGCCTCGTCCAGGCCCAGCAGCACGATCTCGCTCTGCAGGGTCAGCTCCCGGATCAGGGGGGCGTAGTCCTGCCCACGCCACAGCTTGCGGCGGATGTTGGGGTCAAAACTGATGGCAACGCCTTTCTCCTTGGCCAGAGCAAAGGCGGCTTTGGTCATGGCCAGGCAGCTCTCACTCAGCACGGGGGTGATGCCGCTCATGTGCAGCACCTTCACGCCGTCCAGCAGGGCGGGGGTCACGTCCTCGGGGCACAGGTGGCTGGCGGCGCTGTTCTCACGGTAGTAGAACACTTTGGTCTCGCCCACGCCGGTCTCCTTGAACATGATGCCGGTGCGGTGGTCGGGGTCGTAGATGACGCGGGAACAGTCCACGCCCTCGGCACGGAGCTGATTGCGGATGAAGCAGCCAAACTCGTCGGTGCCCAGGCGGCTGACCCAGGCGGCCTCCAGGCCCAGCTTTGCCAGACCCACGGCTACATTGCTCTCGGCACCGGCGGTGCGGATGCCGAAGTTCTGCACATAGCGCAGGGCACCCACGCTGTCCGGGGTGAAGGCGGCCATGGTCTCGCCGATGGTGATCAACTGAGGCATAAAAACACTCCTTTTCTTATAGGGCTCAGAACTGCAGTTCTACGCTGCAGAGCATTCGTTCGATCTGACGCCGGGCTTCGTCCAGCGCCTGCCGGGCGCTGGCGGCGGCAGCGTCGCTGTAGCGCTCCAGCGGGAAGGCAACGCTCAGCGCGGCCACCACTTTGCCGCTTTTGCGCAGCGGCACGCCGATGCAGCGGATGCCCCGGGTGCTCTCCTCACACTCGTAGGCAAAGCCGCTGGCCCGGATCTCGGCCAGCTGGTCGGCCAGGAGGCGGAAGTCGGTGATGGTGTGCTCGGTCAGCGGGTACAGGCCGTCGTAATACAGGGCCTTGAGCTGGGGCAGCTGGTAGTCGGCCAGCAGAGCCTTGCCCACGCCGGTGGCGTAGGCCGGCAGGCTGCGGCCCTCCACCGTGACGGTACGGCTGCGCAGCGGGGTCTCCACCTTTTTGAGGTAATAGACATCCCCGTTTTTCAGGCTGCCGAGGTGGCATGTCTCGTGGCAGACCGACACGATGTCGTGCATCAGGCGGTAGATCTCCCGCAGGGCGCTGGCTTCGTCCAGATAGGTGTTTCCAATGCGGAACGCCATGCGGCCGATGCGGTAGTGATGATCCTGGTCGTCCAGGGTCAGGTAGCCGCGGTCCCGCAGGGTGTGCAGCAGGGGAGAGATGCTGCCTTTGGCAATGCCCAGCTGCTGCGACAGCTGGGTCAGGGTGTAACCGCTGCCGTTCAGGCTGCACAGCTCCAGAATATCCAGCGCGCGTGCCAGGGAACGGTGGGCATCTCCGGAAGGCATGGGTCTCACTTCCTTTCCTTATATATAGGGATATATAGGGCCTCTGAGAGGCATTCGGACCAGGTCGGGAAAACGACGAAAGTGTTCCGATGTGTTCCGCACAGGAATCCTGAAAACACCGGACGTGTTCGGATATCGGGCTGTATTGGAACTTACGTTCCGATATCTGAACAAAAATTGTGCGCTTTCTGGTTCGGACGGCTGAAAATTGCAGGCCGTCCGCCCTTTTTTCGGCGGCCGGAGCGCTGCCGATCGTTGCCTTTTGCACGGGATGCAGACGCTTTTGGGGCCTACGACGGCATTGTCGGACAACTTAATGAATTGCAAACGATTAAAAATAAGCGTAACATCATTGCTTTTGAAAGGAACTTGGATTTTTTTCTGTAAATCCCAGCTCCAATTTCAGTATACGACACCGGAAAATAGACTGCAAGGGGCAGTTTGTTTTTCGTGGAAATGACATAATTATGAACAGGAAAACTATAAAATACGCCAAAAATGGTTCTTTTTGAAGAAAATGTTAAAAATCTATTGACGGATGATGCAAAAATTGGTACATTTATTTCAGCAAGGTTGTTGTCGGACAACGACCCCACGGTGCCGGCCCGCAGCGGGGAAATGTCTGACAGCCACATCGGCCCGAGCGGACCCTGCGCTGGGCTGAGGAAAATGTTTCTAAGGAGGAAATGAAACTATGTTGGATCCCAAATACATCCCATTGTTTATCGGCGGCTTTATTGCATGGATCTGCTTTATGATCTTTGTGGGCTGGATCACCAGCCGCGGCAAGAATGAGGGCAGCAGCTTCCTGACCGGCGGCGGCAACCTCGGCTTCTTCCTGATCTTCTGCACCGTGGGTGCAACCATGATCGGCACCGGTTCTTCCATGGGCGCCATCGGCAACGGCTTCAACCACGGCTGGGGCGGCGCCATCTACGGCCTGGGTGCATCGGCGGGTATCCTTTCTATGCTGCTGTTCACCAAGGCAAAGAACAAGGGCTTCCTGACCATGTCTGAGGAAGCACAGTATTACTACGGCGGCAAAAAGATCATCCGCCAGGTTATGGGCTTTATGATGTTCGTCATCGAGATCATCTGGCTGGGCAACCACCTGAACGGCGGTGCCAAGTACCTGGCTTACGTCACCCAGCTGCCGGACGTTACCTGTAAGATCATCACCGTTCTGGGCTTCGGCATCTACGTGTTCATCGGCGGCTACATGGCCGTTGTTACCACCGATGCTGTTCAGTTCATCGCCATCCTCATCGGCTTCCTGACCATCGCTTTCCGTGCCATCCCCCTGGCAGGCGGCTATCAGAACGTGGTGGATACCTTCACCGCTGCTGGCAAGCCCGGCGCAATGACCTTCTACGGCCTGGGCTCCTACGGTGTCATGGCTGCGATCGCGCTGGTGTTGTCCACGGCAATGGGCGTTATCGGTACGCCCACCCACCGTACCCGTATCTACACCTCCAAGGACGAAAAGACTGCCCGCAAGGCCTTCCTGGGCCAGGGCATCCTGCTGTTCGGCTGGAGCTTTGTTACCGCCATCATCGGCATGAGCTGCTTCACCATCGCCACCATGAATGGTGACACCCTGGCCAGCGGCGACTACGCCTTTGCTTACATGGCTACCAACGCACTGCCCCCGGTCATCGGCATGCTGTTCATGATCTGCGGCCTGTCTGCTACCATGTCCTCCGGTGACTCCGACGCCATCTCCGGCGTTACCATCCTGCTCACCGACGTGTACCCCAGCATCACCGGCAAGACCATCCAGGAAAAGGATTACGCCAAGGTCAGCCGTGTCGCTCTGATCTGCACCCTGGGCGCTGCCTTCTTCATCACCCTGTTCGTCAACGACGTTATCGGCTACATCTCCACCATCGTGGGCGCCTTCCTGCCCGGCGTGGCTGTGGCAATGCTGCTGGGCCGCTTCTGGAAGCGTGTCAACTGGCAGGGCGGTCTGGCCTGCATCGGCTCCGGCACTCTGCTGGGCGTGCTGATCCTGGTGCTGCCTTCCTTCAAGAACTGGATCAACGCCACCATGGGTGGTCCGGCTGTGCCTGCTACCATCATTTCTCTGGTGTTCGGCATCGTGGTCTCTCTCATGTTCCCTGCTGACACCACTCCCGACGATGTGCGCCTGAAGCACGTTATGGACGACCGCCGCGGCACTGTCGTGGAAAAGGTCGCTGCTGCTGAGGCTGCTGCTGAGGAAGAAGAAGATCTGTAAGACCGATTGAGCCGGCAAACTGTAAATCTGTTTCTCCGAAAGGGGCGAGGGCATACGCCCTTGCCCCTTTCATCGTTTGCGGCAGGGTCGCCTTGCCGCAGGGCAAATTCATAGCAAGAGGGAACTTATCATGAAACGTATTTTGATCCAGAACGGCACCCTATACGACGGCCTGGGGGGCCAGCCCTACCAGGCAGACCTGCTGGTGCAGGACGACCGTATTGCTCAGATCGCTCCGGGCATCACGGAACCGGCAGACCAGGTCATCGACGCCACCGGCAAGGCGGTGACCCCGGGGTTTGTGGATATCCACCGTCACCACGACGCAAAGCCCCTCAACGACCCGCACTTTGGCGAGGTGGAGCTGGCCCAGGGCATCACCACGGCGGTGGCCGGCAACTGCGGCATCAGCATGACCCCGCGCCCGGAATCGGACGAGGCGGCAAAGGAGTATTATTCCTTTGAAGAAGCCGTCATGGGCCCCATCGGCCTGGACGGCCCCCACACCTACCGTGATTATCTGGCTGCCCTGCACAAGACCGCGCTGCCCCTGAATGTTGCCGCCATGATCGGCACCGGCACCGTCAAGATCTGCGTCAAGGGCTTTGCCGACACTCCCTACACCCAGCAGGAGCTGGACGACGCCCGTGCTCTGATCGAGGACGCCATGGCCGCCGGTGCTCCCGGTGTGTCGCTGGGCATCATGTACCTGCCGGAGTGCTACTCCTCCACCGATGAATTTGCCTACATCCTGGAGCCGGTGGGCCGGTACCACCGGGTGATCACCACCCACATCCGCGGTGAGGGCGACAGCATGGTGCAGAGCGTGCGCGAGGTGATCGAGATCGCCCGCCGCGTGGGCTGTGCCCTGGAGATCAGCCACTTCAAGAGCTGCGGCATGAAGAACTGGGGTAAGGACATCCACACTGCCATTGCCGACATCGAAGCCGCCCGCGCCGAGGGCATGGACGTGACCGTGGACTTCTACCCCTACGAGGGCGGCAGCACAGCCCTGACCACCATGCTGCCCCCGGTGTTCGTGGCCGGCAACATGACCCGTGCACTGGAAAAACTGGGCACCCCCGAAGGTGTGGAGGAGTTCCGCCGTACCAGCAGCGTGTTGTACGATGACTGGGACAACTTCTGCATCACGCTGGGCTGGGACCGCATCATCATCAGCGGCGTGGTCTGCCCCGAAAACGAGAAGTTCCTGGGCATGCGGGTGACGGAGGCTGCCGAGAAATTCGGCTTTGAGGACGCCGCTGCACTGGCCGCCTACCTGATGCACAGCGAGGACGGTAAGACTGCCATCATCAATATGTCCATGAGCCAGGATGATATTGATACGGTGGCACGTCTGCCCTGGTCCAATATCATCTCCGATGCCATCTATGCCAAGACCGACACGCCCCACCCCCGCATGTTCGGTGCCTTCCCCAAGGTGCTGCGGGAGTATGTGGCCGAGCGCGGCATCTACACGATGCAGGAGGCCATCCGCCGGATGACCAGCCAGCCCGCCGCAAGAATGGGATTGGTCGGACGAGGGAGCTTGCAGAAAGGCAATTATGCTGATATACTGGTATTCGATCCGAAGAAGTTCACGGATCATGCCACCTTCACGAATCCTGCCCAGAAGGCCACCGGTCTGGACTGGTGCATCGTCAACGGCCAGGTCGCCATTGACCACGACCGGCGCACCACGACCGGTGCCGGTATGGTGCTGACGGTGTAAGGAGCTGCCATGTCGATCGCGATCCTTCTGCAGCAGATCCTGATCATCTTTCTGGAGATCGGCACCGGTGCAGCCGTGACCAAACTGGGCATCATGGATGACAGGAACAGCAAGTTCCTGTCCAACCTGGTCATGTCGGTCACCCTGCCCTGCACCCTGCTGGCCAGTGCCAGCATCGACGGCGGCCGCGAGGCCGTGGCCGGCATGCTCAAGGGCTATGTGGTGCTGGAGATCTTCTACATCCTCACCATCGGCATCTGCCTTGTGCTGAGCAGGGCCATGCACCTGACCCGCGGCCAGAAGGCCGTGCTGGTGGGTGCCGCCGTCATGCCCAACAGCGCCTTCATCGGCATCCCACTCATCAGCGCCCTGCTGGGCAGCGAGGCGGGTGCCCTGTACGGTGCCGCCGGCATCATGGCCTACAACATCCTGTTCTTTACTTATGTACAGCACCTGTTCGACCCGGAAGCCAAGGTGAGCATCAAAGCATTCCTTACCCCCACCAACATCACCACCGCCATCATGGTGGTCATGCTGGTGACCGGCCTGCGGCTGCCCGCCATTCTGGACAGCTTCTGCAAGGCGGTGGGCAACACCACCACGCCGCTGGCCCTCATGATCGCCGGCGGCATGCTGGCCCGCAGTGACCTGAAAAAACTGGTCACGAACCCCATGGTATGGCTCATCACGGCCCTGCGGTGCGTCGTGTTCCCGCTGGGCTTCCTGGCGGCGCTGTACTTCCTGCCGCTGGACCGCACCCTGTGCATGGCGATCCTGATTCTGGCATCCTGCCCGGCAGGCAGCCTGACGGCCGTGCTGGCAAAGCAGTACGACACCGAAGGGGAGCTGGCAAGCCAGGCCGTTGCACATTCCACCCTCAGTATCCTGATCAGCGTGCCGCTGGTGTTGAGCCTTGGCAGTACGCTGTTGGGAATATAAAAACGGCTGTTGTTCCGCCGACACACGCCCGGCGGGACCGCAGCTTCCAACGGCAGCAGCCCCCGTTTCGGCTGCGTCAGAGAAAAAGAAGAGAGGTTTTTCTTATGGCAAATGTCTACGATAAGCTCAAGGAAATGAACATCACCCTGCCCGCACCCCCGCCGAAGGGCGGCGTCTACACTCCGGTCATGGAGTTCGGCGATCATCTGCTGTACTGCAGCGGCTGCGGTCCTGACATCGGCGACGGCCACAACATCGTGGGCAAGGTCGGCGGCGACCTGACCCTGGAGCAGGGCCAGAAGGCTGCTTACAACTGCATGCTGAACCTGCTGGCCAATCTGGACGCCAAGCTGGGCGACCTGAACCGCATCAAGCGCTGCGTCAAGGTCCTGGGCTTTGTCAACTGCACCGATGATTTTGCACAGCAGCCGCAGGTCATCAACGGCGGCTCCAACCTGCTGTTCGAGCTGTTCGGCGAGGAGAAGGGTCTGCCCGCCCGCACCGCCATGGGCACCAATTCCTGCCCGGGCAACATCGCGGTCGAGATCGAGATGCTGGTGGAGTATGAATAAGATCAACGACAACCTCTATACCTTTGAGGGTCAGCAGGACATCGTAAGCCCGCAGCTGGTCTATTACCCGGCGATCATCCGCGAGAATATCCGCAAGATGATCGACATTGCAGGTGGCGCTGCCCGCCTGTGGCCCCACATCAAGACCCACAAGATGGCCGAGGTGGTCCAAATGCAGATTGAGGCGGGCATCGACCGCTTCAAGTGCGCCACCATCGCCGAGGCCGAAATGGCCGCCAAGGCCGGTGCGAAGCACCTGACTCTGGCGTACCCGCTGGTGGGCCCCAACATCAAGCGCTTTGCCGCGCTGCAGGCCGCCTTCCCGGAGGTGGAGTTCTTTGCCATCGGCGATGACACGGAGCAGATCCGCAAGCTGGGCCAGACCTGCAAGGCCAATGTGCTGATGGATGTGGACATGGGCCAGCACCGCACCGGTGTGCCGCTGGATAAAGTGGAAGCGATGTACCGGGAGTGGAACACCCTGCCCGGCATCGTCATGCGCGGCATGCACTGCTACGACGGCCACCGCCACGAGAGCAGCGTGCAGGAGCGCGAGGTGGCTACCGCCCCTGTGGACAAGCAGATCGAGGAGATCAAGGCCCGCCTGAAGGCGGACGGCATCTGCTGCGAGATCCTGATCATGGGCGGCACCCCCTCCTTCCCGGTCCACGCAGAGATGACCGGAGAGTTTTTGAGCCCCGGCACCTGCGTCATTCAGGATGCAGGCTACCGCAATGCCTACCCGGACCTGAAGTTTACCCCGGCTGCTGCCCTGCTCACCCGCGTGGTGAGCCGCCCCAGCCGCGACACCTTCACACTGGATCTGGGCTGCAAGGCCGTGGCCACCGATCCCCAGCCGGAGCGCGCGGAGATCGTGGGCATGGAGTATGCCCGCACCGTGATCCAGAACGAGGAGCACTGGGTGGTGCGTGTGCCGGAAGAGCACATCGCCGACATCCCGCCCATCGGGACCGAGCTGTTTGCCATCCCGACTCACGTCTGCCCCACCAGCGCCCTGTACCCGGCGGTTCCGGTGGTGGAAAACGGCGAGGTCACAGGCTGGTGGAAGGTCGCTGCGCGTGACCGCCGCCTGACCCTGTGAGAGAGTATCTGAAAGTTTTATAAGGAGTTGAATATGATGCTGAAAAGTCAGCAGGTCCGTTCCCTGTCCCCTGAGATGGACCCTCTGCGCATGGGCATGGGCTGGACGGTCGATGACCTGAGCAAGCCCCAGATCATGGTGGAGAGCACCTACGGCAACAGCCATCCGGGCTCCGGCCACCTGAATATCTTTGTGGAAGAGGCTGTCCGCGGCGTGAACGACCACGGCGGCAAGGCTGCCCGGTATTTTGCCACCGACATGTGCGACGGCATGGCCCAGGGCCATGACGGCATCAACTACTCGCTGGCCCACCGCGAAGCCATCACCAACCTGGTGGAAGCACAGGCCAACGCCACCACCTTTGACGGCGGTGTGTTCATTTCCAGCTGCGACAAGGCCATGCCCGCCATGCTCATGAGCATCGGCCGCATGAAGGACATGATGGCAGCCATCGTGGTCACCGGCGGTGTCATGGAGGCGCACGACCTGCCCGCCAAGTACACCGAGAACGACCCCGGCTGTGCCATCAACGAGCTGCTCACCCTGGAGCAGATCGGCAAGTTCAGCGCACAGTACGAGCGCGGCGAGATCCCGGCCGAGCAGCTGACCTACTACAAGCAGCACGCCTGCCCCAGCTGCGGCGCCTGCTCCTTTATGGGCACTGCCTCCACCATGCAGGTCATGGCCGAGGCTCTGGGCCTGATGCTGCCCGGCACCGCTTTGATGCCGGCCACTGCCCCCGAGCTGAAGCAGGCTGCCTACGACGCCGGTGCACAGCTGATGAAGCTGGTGGAAGCCGGTGTCACCGCAGGCGATATCGTGGATATGCGCAGCTTTGAGAACGCCATCATGGTCCATGCGGCCATTTCCGGCTCCACCAATGCCCTGATGCACATCCCCGCCATTGCCCACGAGTTCGGCTTCGAGATCGACGCCGACACCTTTGACCGGATGCACCGCGGCGCACACTACCTGCTGAACATCCGTCCCGCAGGCGACTGGCCCGCACAGTATTTCTACTATGCAGGCGGCGTGCCCCGCATCATGGAAGAGATCAAGTCCATGCTGCATCTGGATGCCAAGACTGTTACCGGCAAGACCCTGGGCGAGAACCTGGAGGAGCTGAAGAAGAACGGCTTCTACGAGCACTGCGATGCCCTGCTGGCCGAGAAGAGCAAGAAGATCGGCCGCGAGATCAAGCGCACCGACATCATCCGCAGCTTCGACGAGCCCATCGGCACCAACGGTTCCATCGCCATCCTGCGCGGCAACCTGGCCCCGGAAGGCTGTGTCATCAAGCACACCGCCTGCCCCAAGGCCATGTTCAAGGCGACCCTGACCGCCCGCCCCTTCGACTGTGAGGAGGACGCCATCGACGCCATCCTGCACGGCCGCATCCACCCGGGCGATGCCGTGTTCATCCGCTACGAAGGCCCCCGCGGCAGCGGTATGCCGGAGATGTTCTACACCGGCGAGGCCATCTGCTCCGACCCGGCCCTGGCTTCCAGCGTGGCCCTGATCACCGACGGCCGCTTCTCCGGCGCAAGCCGCGGCCCCGTCATCGGCCATGTCAGCCCTGAAGCCGCCGCAGGCGGCCCCATCGCACTGGTGGAAGAGGGCGATATCATTGAACTGGACGTGGAGGCCCGCCGCCTGGAGATCACCGGTGTGAAGGGCGAGCACAAGACCCCCGAAGAAATGGACGCCATTCTGGCAGAACGCAAGGCAAACTGGAAAGGTTTTACAAGCAAATACACCCATGGCCTGCTGAAGCTGTATAGTCAGCACGCAGTCAGCGCTATGAAGGGTGCTTACATGGAGTAAGGAGTGTAAAAACTATGGCAGAAGCAAGAAGTCTGGCCGATATCAAACTGGATAACGCCTATAAGTTCGGCGCTGGCCGTTACCTGCAGGAAGCAGGGGCCCTGAACCTGCTGGGCGGCGAGGTGGCACGTCTGGGCAAAAAGGCCCTGGTCATTGCCGGCCCCCGCGCCTGGGCAGCCACCGAAGGCAAGGCCGAAAAGAGCCTGAAGGATGCCGGTGTGGAGTTTGAACTCTCCCTGTACCCGGATCAGAACACCTACGAGCGCGCCAAGGAGCACGCTCTGCAGGCCCTGACCACCGGCTGCCAGGTCATCGTGGGCGTGGGCGGCGGCCGCATCATGGATCAGGCCAAGGCTACGGCACACTTTGCAGGCGACCTGCCCATCGTGGAGGTGCCTACCTCCATTGCCACCTGCGCGGCATTTGCCCCGCTGAGCGTCATGTACACTGCCGAGGGCGCTTCCCTGGGCAGCCTGCGCTATGACCACGAGGTCAACGCCATCGTCATGGACATGGACGTGATCTGCAAGGAGCCCCCGCGCTACGCAGCCAGCGGCATCATGGACGGCATGGCCAAGATGATCGAGATCCAGAACGGCCGCAGCGAGATCCTGCTGGACGATGTGAGCATCGGTCTGTTCACCGCTTACACCATCGCAGAGATGGCTTACCATGTTTACGAGAAGGAGGCCCATCAGGCTTGCCATGACATTGCCGAGGGCAAGCTGACCAAGGCCGTGGAGGATATCGCTTACCTGAACGTTGCTGTGGCCGGCATCGTCAGCGGCGTGAGCAAGGGCTTTGGCCAGACCGCTCTGGGCCACGAGACCTACGAGCTGGTGCGCACCCACTTCACCCAGGAGGCAAAGCCCTACCTGCACGGTGAGATCGTGGCCATCGGCGACTGCCTGCAGCTGGCCTTCAACGGCCATCCGGAGCAGGTGGCACCCTTCCGTGCTTTTATGCGCAGCATGAACATGCCCCTGACCCTGGAGGACATCGGCATCGACCCGAACTCCCCCAAGATGGAGAACCTGTTCCAGGATCTGTTCCACAGCCCCTTCATGGAGCCCACCGCAGAAAATGAGGCACGCCTGCGCAAGGCCATGCACTATCTGTCTGCAGACTGATCCCCGCAGCATTCCCTGAACCGCAATGACAGCGCCCCCTGAACCGTCTCGGACGGCGCAGGGGGCGCTGTTTTGTCTTTTTGGCACAAAGAAGCCACTAAATCCTCTTTTCCTTTTGTGGTTTTTCCGCTATACTAGAGGTGCAGGAATTCCAATGGTACAAGAAGGTCATCGCATCCAACGGCGAGGATCTGGACTGAACCTGAAATTGCAGACGCTGCCGGGCGTTCCCGGCGTGAGGGCTCCGCTTCGGCGGGGCCCTCTGCGTTCGGTCCGGCAGTTTTTGGACGAATCGGCTGAAAAACAGCAAAATTCGGTCAGAATGCGCTAGAATGCTGGACAGCATCCTGTGAATTGTGGTAGAATTGCAATAGAATGCGTGGAAGCGCAAAACCGATGCTGCGCGGTGAACGCAGCAAAGATGAAAGATGAAAGAGGTCGTTTGTGATGAAGATCATTCGTGCAAAGGATTACGCAGACATGTCCCGCAAGGCGGCAAACATTATTTCCGCACAGGTCATCATGAAGCCCAGTTGCGTGCTGGGTCTGGCCACCGGCGGCACCCCGGTGGGGGCCTACCAGCAACTGGTGGAGTGGTACAACAAGGGCGACATTGATTTCTCGGAGGTCACCACCGTGAACCTGGACGAGTACCGCGGCCTGCCCAAGGACCACCCGGAAAGCTACTGGAGCTTCATGCACCGCCACCTGTTCGACCACGTCAACATCAACCCCGCCCGCATCAACCTGCCGGACGGCACCAACCCCGATGCGGACGCAGCCTGCGCCCAGTACAACCAGATCATCCACAGCGTGGGCGGCATCGACCTGCAGCTGCTGGGCCTTGGCCCCAACGGCCACATCGGCTTCAACGAGCCGGGCGAGGCCTTTGAGCTGGAGACCCACTGTGTGGACCTGACCCAGGAGACCATCGAGGCCAACAAGCGCTTCTTTGACGGCAACGTAGACCTGGTGCCCAAGCAGGCCTACACCATGGGCATCAAGACCATCATGCAGGCCCGTAAGGTGCTGATGGTGGTCAACGGCACCGGCAAGGCCGAGATCGTGAAGAAAGCCTTCTTCGGCCCGGTCACCCCGGAAGTGCCCGCCAGCATCCTGCAGATGCACCCCGACTTCATCCTCGTGGGCGACGAAGAGGCCCTGAGCCTGATCTGATCGGTTCCCCAAAGCATGTTTCTGCCGCCGCACGGCCCTGCCACCGTGCGGCGGCTTTTTTCTGAGCAGGGGAATTGTAACGTAGCAAAAAATACAGTATACTGGAACAAAAACCACCACGAGGGAGGGGCGGCCGATGTTCAGCGAAGAGATGATCTGCAGCCTGAATGATCTGGAGCTGGAAGTTTATAAGTATGTTGTGCGGAACGCGGACAAGGTGTGCTATATGCGCATCCGGGAGTTTGCGGATGCCGCCCATGTGTCTACCTCCACCATCCTCCGGTTCTGCAAAAAGGCGGGCTGCGACGGCTACGCGGAGTTCAAGATCCGGCTGCGCCAGCATCTGGAACAGGCAAAGCAGCCGCCGGTCAAGGACGATGTGTCGGAGGTCATCGACTTTTTGAAAAAGACCTGCTCAGCGGAGTTTGAGCAGAAGCTGGACATGCTGACCAGGGTCATTTTTCAGGCCCGGCACATCTTTTTTGTAGGCAGCGGCATGTCCGGCATCGTGGCCAAGTACGGGGCACGCTATTTTTCCAGCATGGGCAAGTTCTGCCTGTACATCGACGAGCCCCATTACCCCACCGAGAGCCGATTCGTGGAAAATTCGCTGGTGATCGTGTTTTCGGTGTCCGGCGAGTCCCGCGACACCATCGGCCATGTGATGCGCTTCAAGGAGCAGAACTGCCAGATCCTCAGCGTGACCAACACGGAAAACTGCACCATCGCAAAACTCTCGGACTATAATCTGGCCTATTATGTCACCTACGAGCGGCTGGGAGTCTACGATGTGACGACCCAGCTCCCGGCCATGAGCATCGTGGAGCGGCTGGGCAAAAAGCTCTACCGCTACACCTCCGAGGGCCCGGCAGCCATCTGAAAAAAGTCCAAAATAAAAAACAGAGTGTTACCCGAAAAAAACAAGTGCGAAAAAACGGCACTTGTTTTTTTATGCCCGGAAACTGCTGACAAACCACCTGCCTGCGTCTATAATGGACGCATCAGAAGTACTTCGACCGGAAATTGGATGACTTGAAAAGGTAAAGGAGAAACAATCATGGCAAAAGATTATGCTGCGATCTCCAAAAAGATCGTGGAGAACATCGGCGGTGTGGAGAACATTGCCAGCGTGACCCACTGCATGACCCGCCTTCGCTTCGTGGTGAAGGACGAGGGCAAGATCAACGACGCAGCCGTCAAGGCGACCGACGGCGTGATGGGCGTCGTGAACCAGGGCGGCCAGTACCAGATCATCATTGGCAACCATGTGGAAGAGGCCTACAACGAAGTGCTCAAGATGGGCGACTTCGGCGAGGCAAGCCAGGTGGCCCGCGGCGAGAAGAAGGAGCCCCTGACCCTGAAAAAGGTGGGCAACAACATTCTGGATGCAGTTGTGGGCACCATGTCCCCGCTGATCCCCGCCATCATCGGCGGCTCCATGGTCAAGCTGCTGGTCATGCTGCTGGGCATGGCAGGCGTGTTGTCGGCCGACGGCGAGACCTATAAGATCCTGAACAGCATCGGTGACGCAGCCTTCTACTTCCTGCCGGTGATGGTGGCCGCTTCTGCTTCCAAGAAGTTCAACACCAATATGTTCATCGCCATTGCCATTGCAGGCCTGATGCTGCACCCGGATTTCCGCACCATGATGGAGGCGGTCACGGTCGGCGATACCGCCGCACACTTCCTGGGCATCCCGGTGGTGGGCGTCAAGTACACCTACACCGTCATCCCGGCCCTGTGCATGACCTGGATCCTGTCTTACATTGAGCGTGCCATCGACAAGATCACCCCGGCTGTCACCAAGAACTTCCTCAAGCCCATGCTGATCTTCCTCATTGCTGCTCCCATTGCAATCATCGTGGTCGGCCCGGTCGGCATCATGATCGGCGAGGGCATCTCCGCCTTCGTCTACTTCGTGCAGGCTAAGCTGGGCTTCCTGGCTGTGGGCATCATGGGAGCCCTCTGGCCCCTGCTGGTCATCACCGGCATGCACCGCGTGTTCACCCCCACCATCCTGCAGACCATCTCCGAGACCGGCATGGAGGGCACCGTTATGCCCTCTGAGATCGGTGCAAACCTGTCCCTGGGCGGCGTGTCCCTGGCCGTTGCCTTCAAGACCAAGAACAGCGAGCTGCGCCAGACCGCTCTGGCCGCTGCTTCCTCTGCTCTGATCGCCGGCACCACCGAGCCCGCCCTGTACGGCGTGGCCGTGCGCCTGAAGCGCCCCCTGATCGCTTCCCTGATCACCGGCTTTGTCTGCGGCTGCCTGGCCGGCATGGCAGGTCTGGCCAGCCGTTCCATGGTGTCGCCCAGCGTGCTCACCGGCGTGCAGTTCATCGACCCGGCCAACCCCGGTGTGAGCATCGCCTGGATCGCCGGCATCTCGGTGCTGTCCATCGTGCTGTCCTTTGTGCTGACGCTGGTGATCGGCTTTGAGGATCTCCCGGAAGAGGAGTGATCCCCATGTCTGATTACAAACTGCCCGAAAATTTCCTCTGGGGTGCTGCCATTGCGGCCAATCAGGCCGAAGGCGCTTACAACGAGGGCGGCCGCGGCCTGAGCAACATCGACATGATGCCCCACGGTGTCCACCGCATGGAGGTCAAGCTGGGCGGCACGCCCCACCCGACGCTGCAGGCAGGGGAGTATTACCCCAGCCACACCGGCGTGGACTTCTACCACCATTACAAAGAGGACATCGCCCTGATGGCAGAGCTGGGGCTGAAGGTGTTCCGCACCTCCATCTCCTGGTCCCGCCTGTACCCCCGCGGCGATGAACGGACCCCCAACCCGGAGGGCGTGGCCTTTTACCGCAATGTGTTCCAGGAGTGCCGGAAGTACGGCATTGAGCCGCTGGTCACCCTGTGCCACTTTGATATCCCCATGGGTCTGGTGGAGCAGTACGGCTCCTGGCGCAGCCGCAAAACGCTGGAATGCTTTGCCCGCTACGCCGAGACCTGCTTCAAAGAATACTCCGGCCTTGTGCACTACTGGCTTACCTTCAACGAGATCAACATCCTGCTGCACAGCCCCTTCTCCGGGGCAGGCATCGCCTTCCAGGAGGGCGAGAACCGCAGCCAGGTGATCTATCAGGCGGCCCACCATGTGCTGCTGGCCAGCGCCACGGCCACCCGCCTGGCCCACCAGTACGACCCCGCCAATCAGGTGGGCTGCATGCTGGCCGGCGGCAGCTTCTACCCCTACTCCTGCAACCCGGAGGACGTCTGGGAGTCGGTGCAGAAGGAGCAGGAAAACCTGCTCTTCATCGACGTGCAGGTGCGGGGCCGCTACCCCGGCTACGCCCGCAAGCTGTTTGCGGAAAAGCAGGTGCAGCTGCACACCGAGCCCGGCGATGACGCCCTGCTGCGGGAGAACACCGTGGACTTCATCTCCTTCAGCTACTACGCCAGCCGCTGCGTGGCGGCCAGCCTGGAGGGCAAGGCCGTGAACGACGGCAACGTGGTGCGCTCGGTGAAGAACCCCTATCTGCAGACCAGCCAGTGGGGCTGGGCCATCGACCCGCTGGGCCTGCGCATCACCATGAACCAGCTGTACGACCGCTACCAGAAACCGCTGTTCCTGGTGGAAAACGGTCTGGGTGCCCACGACACGGTGGAGCCCGACGGCAGCGTCCACGATGATTACCGCATCGACTACCTGCGCCGTCACATCGAGGCGGTCAAGCAGGCTGTGTCCGACGGCGTGGACCTGATGGGGTACATCGCCTGGAGCGGCATCGACCTGGTGTCTGCCTCCACCGGCGAGATGAGCAAGCGGTACGGCTTCGTCTATGTGGACAAGCAGGACGACGGCACCGGTACGCTGGCCCGCAGCAAAAAAGATTCTTTCGATTGGTATCAGAAGGTCATCCGCTCCAACGGCGCAGACCTCTGAGCGTTTTCCTCCATTTCATAAATGCGAAAAGCCGCCACGCAGGCACCGGAAGTTCCGGCCTGCGTGGCGGCTTTTGCTGTGTGCGGTGCGCCGTGCGGCCGGTCAGCATGGCCGCAACAAGCCGTTTTATCAGGATTACTCCTTCCGCAAGGAGTACATGAGCGTGGGGAATCTGGTGCACAAGCAATCGTACCTGGATGCGGAAGCATAAGCCGAACACAACACGAAAGGGCCTCCCCGGAATGGGGAGGCCCTTTCTATGCGTTTACGACTTGACGTGGATCACGTTGGAAGGGGAAAGCATCAGTGCTTTTCCTTGTACTTGAGGCTGGCGAATGCGCCTGCGATGGTCAGCAGCATGCCGCTGAATGCCATGCCCAGAGCGGCCATCCAGTTCACGCCGGTCTGCGGCAGTGCATCCTGCACAGCGGGCAGGACCGCGTCAGACGGCAGGACCGGAGCGTCCGGGGTGGCGTCCTGCACGGGCGGCAGCTCGGGGGTTTCCGGGGTCATGACCACTTCGTCCGGGGTCTCGTCCTCCACGGGCGTTTCCGGCGGAGTGACCGGCGGGACGATGACCGTCTCTTCGCCGTTCACGGTCACCTTCCGGGTCTCGATGGAGGTATAGTTGTAGCCCACATGGGCGTCGGTGGTGGTCACGGTCTCCTTGGACACTGGCGTGGTGTTCACCTTGTCCGTGGTGCGGTGGGTGTAGGAGACGCTGCCCTCGTCGTGCTCCTTGCTGCCGGAGCCGGAGAAGATCTTCTTCAGCACCTCGGTAAAGGTGGTGTAGTGGCCGGAGCCGGTGCCGGACGCTTCAACTGTTTCGCTCTTCTTCTGCGTATAGGTACCGTCGAAGTCGCCGGAAGTATTTTCGCCGTAAGCCGTAGCACCCTCACCGGTTTTATGGGTGGTGGTGGTCTGCTTGTTCAGCTCCAGAAGGCGCTTGGCGAAGTCCTGCGAGCTGCGGATGCTCAGCGGGGCGGTGATGGTCTTGATGGTGGATTCGGTCTGGCCGATGACCTTGCCCTCGCTCACCTGGGTCAGCTTGGAGATCATCAGGTCGTAGCCGCCGACGTAACTCCAGGTGCCGTCCTGGCGCTTGTAGGTGCTGTTGATGCAGGTGTTGGCATCGCGGGACATATAGCCGTAGGCGGTCAGCTCAGAGGACTTGAGATAGACCTGATAGCCGCTCTCACCGGTGCTGTTGGTGCCGGTGGTTCCGATCTTCACAACGTAGGTGCCGACGATGGCATTGCGCTCTTTCGTGGTCAAGTCCCTATAGGTCTTGCTGCTGCCGGTTGCCTTCAGGTAAGCGTTAATGGCCTCATCCTCTGCGCTGATGCCGGGGTTCCAATAGTCGCCCCACTGACCCTGATACAGCTTGATGCTGCCGTTCTCCTTGATGGGGTCGTAGGCAACGGTGCCGGTCAGCTTGTAGTAGGCGCTCTTGTCGGGGTTGTTGTTCCTATTGCCGCGGTCATACTCGTAATGGCCGCTGCCCTCGCCGCCTTCATCATCCCAGCTGATCTTGCTGTCCAGGCCGACCGTCTGGTTGTCCTTACCGTTGACCAGTTTTCCGGCATCGTAGTTCCACTCCAGCTTCAGATCCTTGCTCACCAGCACGCAGTCGGTCTGGTTGACCTTGCCGTCCTTGTCCGGCAGCAGATCCAGCTTGGAGCCGGAAGCAAGATCGAGGTGGCCGATGTCGTCGCGCTGCTCTTCGGAGTGCACAGTGTTACTATCAACACGAACTTCATGGCCGTTAGCGTCTGTATAGTAATAATAGCCGTTCCACCCCCAAGTCGATTTCCAATAGACCTCAATTTTGGAACCATCCGGTGCCTTGCTGAAGTATTTGAATTCACCCGTCTTTTCACCGGAGTAGTAGTTCTTCTTGGTCTCTTCGTAATCAGAACCCTTGTTGGCAACGTAAGTGGAGTTCTTGGCGATCCGCTCCTGCTCCTGCAGAGCCTTGATCAGCTCATCTTTGCTCATGTTATCGGGCGAGATGGCCTTGGTGAAATACTTGATGATATCTTCCTTTTTGGTGGTGGAATCGATCTTCGTTTCACCGATCCGGAGTTCCTCGCCGGGCTGAAGTTTGCTCTGGATCTCCTGGATCTGCTTCCACAGCTCGTCGTATGCCTTCTCAAGATCCTTATCGTCCTTGATGATGCCGGTGACACTGGAGGAGGTGTGCACATCCTTCCGGACGGTGAGGGTCTCGCTCAGGGTGCTGTAATCCACGGTGATGGTTTCGTCACCCTTCGTGAAGGTCGCGGTCTTGCCGTCGGCGTTCAGTCGGATGCTGTCAGCGGAAACACTGTATTGGCCTGCCAGTGCGGTCTGGATCTCTTCAGGGGTCAGCGGAGCACCGGCCTTTTTGGTGAAGGTGTAGGTGGTCTTTACGCCGTTTTTGTCCTCGACCGTGCAGGTGTAGCCGTCATCGGTTTTGGTCACATTGCGGTAGATGTTTCCGTCCACCGTAATGGTGCCGGCGTTTTCGTCGATCGACCAGTTCTTGCCGCCGGGGATCACCAGCTTGTCGTTAAGATCCTTGGTGCCTGTCTTTGTGGATTCAGAAAGTGTGTCGATCGTCCATTCCACGCGCTTGATGCCGGAGAAGTCCATGCTGCCGATATCAATGCTGTAACCTTCCTGAAGCAGGGTGGCTTTGTCCTTGCCGGTCTTGTTCTGCAGCTCTTTCCAGGCGATCTCTTCCTTCTCCGCATCGCTGAGGGAAGCGGACGATTCCGTGATCGTGCAGGTACGGGTGATCTTGGTGGTGGTGCCGTCGGGCGAGGTCACGGTTTCTTCTTTTTTGTAGGTCGTGGTGCCCTTCTCCGGGTCTTTGCTGGCGATCGTCCAACCATCGAGAGAGGGAAGTTCACCGCTGCCGGGCTTGACGTAGGTGCCGTTGAGGGAACCGCTCTCAGTCCACGTATTCGAGCCGGTCACATAAGCGGTACCGGTGACGGTGTAGTCCTTGACGTCCTCGCGGGTCTCGGTGTCCTTGCTCGAATCGGGAGTGCCCGGATCGGTGGAAACCGTTGCCCCATTATAGCGGAGGGTGACAGTATGAACATTGCCGTCTGCATCGGTATAGCTGAGATTGAGCTGGCCTTTGCCGGTGGGATCGATCGTATTCAGCTGGTTCTTGAAATCCTCGCTGTCCACATTGATGCCGGTTTTCTTGGCGGCATCTGTCAGAGCGGCCTTGATGGCTTCCAGCTTGGCAGTTTCCTCGGCACTCTTGATGCTTTCCTGACCGCCTTCGACCTGGCCGGGGGTCTTGGTGACCTCGGTGACCTCCACGGTGTAACTCAAAGTCTTGCGGACGGCTTTCATCTGGTCAAAGGTCAGCTTTTCGCCCTTGTAGTAAACACCGTTGTCATCGGCGGTAAAGCCCTTGCCCAGACGATCGGCCAGCTGCTTGTTGGTGAGCAGGGTGCCTTGGTCAGTGCTTTCGGTGATGGTGTAGAGGTACGTCTTTCCGTTTGCTTCCTTCTCGATCTTATAGGTGCCATCCTTGTCCGGTTTTTGGTCCTTGAGCAGATCGTTCAGTTGCTTGGCAGAGAGGATCTCCTTGCCGCTTTCGTCCTTGATGGAAGGCAGTTTGATCTCAGTAGTCAGATCTTCATTATCAACATCCACGGTGCCCTTTTCCACCTTGAGCACCAGCGTGGTCTCGGTGCGGGTCTTGACCGAGTTGCCGGTGATCTCGTAGTAGGTGGTGCGGGTGACGGTGTTGCCGTTCTCGTCGGTAGAGGTCTCTTCCTTTTTCAGGATATAGGTGGTTTTGCCCTCGTCGTCGGTCTTTTTCTCCACGCCGTCCTCGGGGACATCCAGCAGCTTGGCAACGTCCTCAGCGGACATTTCCTTCGTTTCGGGCTCGCTGGTCTTTTTCAGGGTCAGGGTCTTGGAGTTGCCGTCCTTGGCGGGCTCGACCTTGTCCACGGTGTAACCGCCCAGCTTGGCATCCTTATCGGTTTTCCAGTCCGGACGCACGTCCTTGCCAAGCTCGTCGTCGAGGTTGATCTCTTCGCCCTTCTTGGTGTCGGTGATGGTGGTGGAGGAATCGGCCTTGCCGGTGCCGGTGGTGGTCGTAGTCTCGGTGCCGGTGGTCTCGGTGGGGGTGGTGATGGTGGTGTTGCCGTCCTCGTCCTTGCCCACCACGGGGTCGCCCTTCTTCACCTCGGCGTCGGGGTCCACGACGGTGGTGCTGGAAGAGCTGTCGGGGGTCTCTTCCTTGGTGGCGGTGCCGATCTTGCCGTCCTTGCCGGTGGCTTCGTCCTTCTTGCTGTTGTCGATCACGTCACCCTTCACATAGGTGCCGTCGGGGTTCTCAGTCTCGTCCGTCTCGCCGGAGCCCTCAGAGCCGTCGGCTTCGCCGTCCTCACCGGATTTGCCGGGCTCTTCCGGCTTCTCAGCAGGTTTATAGTCAATGATGATGTCATCGGTCTTGGTGCCGGGGCCGAACGCAGGGGCCTGCTCTTCGCTCTTGGCCTCTTCGTTCACCGGGGGGGGTAAACTCCTCCTGCTTGCCCTCTTCGCCCTCGACCTCGCCTTCTGCGGTCTTACCTTCCACAGGGGCGGGTTCGGCCTGCGGGGCAGCGTTATCCTCGGCAGGGTCGGGGCCTTCCACAGCATGGGCAGCCATGGGCTGTGCAGCAACACAGGCGGTCAGGGCTACGGACATGGCAGCGAGTTTCAGCTTTTTGTTCGTCATGATTGATGGCTCCTTTCAAATGGTGTCAAGTCTTTTACGCATTATAACTGTCCCATATAATGGACATATTTCGAGGCTTGCTATCCTACTTCTTTTATACCATTTTCTGGTGCGGGTTGTCAAGAAAAAATATGTAGAAACGCATGATTTGTGAAAATATTCCAAAGTCTGAATTGGATATTTTGCACAAATCACAAGAATTTGTTGCAGAAAAAAGAGAAACTGTTGCGGATGTGAAATGATGCGGTTGCGGTACTGGTGCAGAGTGTGCGGATTGTTGCGGAAAACCACTTTTTGAGGGACGGGATTTCTGGCAAAGAACCGGCTGGAATTTCTCCTGCCGCCCTGCTGCAGACGAAAAAGGCCCCCGGAAACCTGCGTCTCCGGGGGCCTTGCCCTCTACCTTATATAGGGCAGTCGGCGATCACTGCTTCTGCTTCAGCCGGGCCATGTAGCTGTCGGCGGCCACGGCGGCAGCGGTGAAGCTGTTGTTCTTCCACCAGTTGATCAATGCGGCCACGGTGGTGATGCCGGCGGTGACCAGCTGCTCCACGGTGGCGCTCTCGATGGGCAGCACGGGCTTGCCCATTGCGCTCAGCACCTGATTGGTCAGGGCCAGCAGGAGCACAGCGGTGCGGGCCAGGGTAGCGGCGGAGATCTTGTTGCTCAGTTCCATAAATCAGTTCCTCTCTTTCATTCGTTCGTGGTTCTCAAGGTCGGCGATGCGGTGGTTGGCCACCTTCATCTGCTCTTCCAGAATGGGCACGCGGCGGGCGAAATTGTTGTGCTCGCGCACCTCGCGGGTCAGCTCTTCCAGCTTGGTGTCGGTCACGGCCTGACTGCGGCTGTTGGCGATCAGCACCCCGATCAGGGTCACGGCACCGGCGATCAGGGCGGACAGGATGCTTTCCATTGGATTCACCTCCTTTTTAACCTGTCCAGCGGCTTTTGGCGGGGCGGGTGTCCACATGGACCCAGCCCACAGCCCGTCCGGCCCGGGGCGGGTACCGACCGATGCCGCCGGTGCCGGGCAGGCAGGTCTCTGCATAGGCGGCCAGCTGCTCCACCGGGATGCCCTGCACCCGGATGTCGGCAGCGCGCCCATACAGATGCTGGCTGTAGGCGGCCCCGCCCACGGATTTGTTGTGGGCGGCGGTGCGGTAGCCGCTGGTGATGACTACGGGGCGGCCGAAGTGGTCGCGGATCTTCTGCAGCAGGGCGGCAAGGCTGCTGTCCACGAACACAGGGTCCGAGCCATCTTTGCAGGCAAACTCGGCCACGGTGAAGTTTGCGCTCAGCTTCCGGGTGCCGTCCCGCGTGCGGGACCAGGCTTCAAGCATCGGCTTCCACCTCCGCCAGCAGGGCTTCCACGGTGCTGCGCAGACGGGTGGGCACCTCGTCCAGCGTCTTGATACCCTTGCGGATCAGGGCTGCATAAATTTTCGCCATCAATTTTCCTCCTTTTCTTCGTACAGCTCGCACAGGGCCACCTGAAGATCGGTGACACTGCTCTCCACGGCGGTCACCTGCGTCAGCAGGTCGGCAAGGGTGGGGTAGTGGTAGCCGTCAATCCAGAGTTCCAAAGGGAACACTGTTTTGTATGGAGAAACAACATGAAGGATGCCGTTTGTTTGGAATGTGATTGTAAAATTGATGTCACAGTCATAAGTTGTCGTGCCACCGCGTGCAATGCTTTTTTCAGTGTTATTACCGTAGCTGTTGTACTTGCCTTTGGTAATGCATATCTTATCAACATTGCCTGGAATCTGAACATCCCAAGTTGTGAATTTGTTAGGAGACGTCACATGGGTGTTCCACACCAGTCGCGCCTCCGACTTTACCGCCACGGCGGCAGCGATCTTGTCATTGAGCGTTTTGGCGCTGAGGGTGCCGTCCGGGGCGATGTCTAAGTAGTCCCCCACCTTTACGCCGCCCAGCTGGTCCGCCGTAGCGGGCGGCAGGCTGTAAGGCGTGCCGAATTTGGCGTCGGCTTCCAGCCGGGTATAGTAGGCGGTCAGGTCGGCACCCAGCGTGCGCAGGGCGGCCGCCTTTTCCGCACCGGTCCACCCGGCGGCAGTGCTGGCGGTGGTGAGCGCTTTTTTCACGCCGTAGGGCAGCAGGGCCGGGGTGAGCGGCGCAAAGCCGTCGGTCATGCTGTCCAGCTGCTCGGCGGAGGCAGGCACAAGGGTCAGGGTGGCGTCCTCCCGCACAGCCACGCCGTATTGCGGGTCGATGCGCACCGGGCCGGGGGTCTTTGCGTCCGGCAGGGTGCTGCTGCGCACATAGGGCGTCAGGTCGGGCGGGGGCGTAGTGTCGGTGAGCAGGGCACCGGTGTCGGGGTTCACGCTCAGAACCCGCAGCAGGGAGCCGGCTGCCGGCTGCGCAGGCCGGGGCAGGGCACCCACGTCCTGCGCACGCAGGACCACTACACCGCTTTTGCCGTTCACGCTCAGTACCTGACCGTCTGCCGGGGCCAGCTCTTCGGCACGGGCGGCAGCAGCCTCGGCCCGGGATGCACACCCGGCCGCCGCGGTGCTGCTGGTGCTGGCCTGCCGGGCAGCAGTCTGTGCCTGTGCGGCACTGGAAGTGCAGCGTTCGGCGCTGGCCGAGGCGCTCTGGGCCGCCG
>ONZU01000706.1_pt1 | contig 26992 bp, 25 predicted proteins | sample 1671161 | NCBI WGS metagenome assembly ONZU01 (sample SAMN06348128, study PRJEB24527) | human gut metagenome | biome: human gut; feature: ankylosing spondylitis patient; material: feces | host: Homo sapiens | place: China | collected 2015-10
CAGACCGTTGGGGTCGCTTAATTTGATTTTTGTCTAACTTTTGGGGTTCATATCAACATTGTCCATCCCAAGCAAAGAAAAAACAATAGGGGAATCCAAATATATATGCAAGTTAGAATAGTCCGTTACTGCTTCTCCCGTATGAAACAGTGCCTGTTTTGTAATATTACTTACGGAGAGAGCAGCAACAAAAGAATATAGCTCTGTTTGAGATTCGCCCTGCTCTTTGACAAAGCTATACCACGCATATTCAGAAGAAGTTAACCCGTCTTTTTCATCGACTTTCTCGCCAGACAAGATTTTTTCATCAGAATCATCAATAATATCTAAAATAAACGTATTTACATCAATCGAAGAAATATCGATTTCCTTTGTTTGGCAATATGCAGTGAATTCACGAATCAAATTCTCCCAAAGAGAATCAAATTCTGTTTTACTAAAGCGATACTTGGATAGTTCGTTTGTAACAACGCTATATTTACCATGGTCTTCAATAAAACTACCGTTATGCACGCCAACCCCCAAAACTTGTCGAATAAATGGAAGTGGAAGTTCTATTGTATAGCGTTCCTTAAATTTTTCCGCAACAACGCCGTCTTCTACTACCATTAGGTGTTCCTCAAAAATCATATTTGCCATGAAGGAAAAATATGTATCAAGGATATTATTCCCTAAATATCCGGCTTTATATGCAGCATACAGTTTGGTTATGTTGCTCATCTCTTTTTTACCTCATTTCAGCCGTTCACACAACGGCAGCAGTTCTTCGATTTTAGCAACGATTCGATACTGTTCCTCAATAGGAGGAATTGCTATAATTACATTTCGGATAGCATCAATCGATATGCTTTCTTGAGCTGTAGCTTTCTTGTACTTTGTCAATTCGGCATATCCATATGTGCTTTTTAAGTACCACAAAACATATTCTTCCAGCACAAAAGTTTTCGTGTCAGAATTAAGCAGTTCTATTTTACTAACATTAGAGCCAAGATGCGCTTTGAATGACCCATCAAATATTGCAATATTTCCGATTGTACCGACATACGGAGTCAGCAGGCACTTCTTCGCTATCTGACTGCGAGGCAGTTCATCTGAAATGCTTTCTGGAATATAACTCTCAAAAGAAAAAACTAATTTTCCGTTTTGAACATTTTTCCCTTTGAATAACGGAATTCCGTCTGTGACAAGGTTGTCGGCAATATATTTCGTATATTCAAATCCAGCCAACTTTGTAACAAACGCAATGTCATCGATATAGCAAACTTTCCACGACAACGGAAAATCGAACGGTATAGCTAGTTCGGAAATAGGCTCTAAAGCTCTTGTCTTCTTCAGCTTGCCGGCCTTAATTAGTTTCTGCTTGTACGCCTGAATCTGTTGGTACAGTTCCTCGCCAGTGCCTTCCTCGGCTCGCTGTTCCACCAGCTTACCCTGTATGGCATACTGGAGAATGGACTTCTTCATGTCCTCCGGGAACTTAGCGTTAAATTGCTCCAGCTTTTCATAGGCGGCAGCATAACGGTCAACCAGAGGAAGGAGTTCCTCAATTTTGGCAACGATGCGCTTTTGTTCGGCAAGGGAAGGGAGGGGGACAACCATTTGGTGTAGCGTTTGTGACGAAAGTCCCGGCATTGCCGTTCCTTTTGCGTTCATCATATTCATGGACTTGTAAAAGTAAAAAAGATTGTAAAAGAAACGCAACTCTATCGCCTTATACGGACGCAGTCTATGAACATGGTTTTGAAAACAAATATCGTAATCATAGTTCCATATCGCTGTTCTTCCATAGTATGCGCCACCCTCACACATCAGCAAATCTCCCTTTGTTACCGTGCAGCGCTCTAACTCATCATCAGAAAAGAACATTTCCTTGACGGATGAAAAATCAAAGGAATTCCAATACAAATTCGATGTAGTAATAAAGCGTTTTATACGCCCCGGTTTATCAACCTTTTTGGCTGATGAATTCATTGCCTTTCCGGTATTATGAGCAAAGATCTCGCCTACTCTTACCCACTTCCAGCTTTCTGGAATATCAAAAGGAACTTCATCTTCGGAAATCTCCGCCAACGGTTTTTCCTTTTTGATTTTCTTTTCCTGTATCAGCCGTTGCTTTTCTGCCTGAATCTGCTGATACAGTTCTTCGCCGGTGCCTTCCTCGACTCGCTGCTCCACCAGCTTGCCTTGAATGGCATACTGCAAAATGCTCGCTTTTAACTGCTCCGGTGTCATTCGCTCACACCTCCCGGCAGCAGGGCTTCCAGCTCTGCCAGCACCTTGTCGATTTCCGCATTGAGGGTGGTTCGTCTTTCCTGATATTCCCGGATCGTGTCCATGGGGTCAAGGATTTCTTCTTCCTCATGGGGATAACCGCACAAGTCGATGTTGCAGCCCTGTTCGTTTAGCAGATACTCTGCGGTAAACTTCTGTGCTTTGAAGTTTTCGCCGTCCGGGATTTCCTTTCGGTCATTCCACCATGCCACACAATCATCAAAGTGCTTCAGCTCCATGGGCTTCGTCTTGGAGAAGTGCTTTCTGTCAGACGGAATATCCACACGATAAAACCAAGTATCTGTGGTGGGCTTGGTGTTGTCAAAAAACAGCAGATTGGTAGTGATGGAAGTATAAGGGCTAAACACAGAGCCGGGCAGCCGGACAACCGTGTGCAGATTGAACTGGGAAATGAGCTTCTTCTTAATGTTCACCTTGGCGTTGTCCAGACCGAACAGAAAGCCGTCCGGCACGACAACAGCAGCCCTGCCGTTCTTCTTCAAACGGTACATAATAACCGACATGAAGAGATCTGCGGTCTCGGAGCTTGCCAAATCGTCAGGGAAGAAGCCTTGAATGGACTTGTCCTCATGCCCGCCGTAGGGCGGATTCATCAGGATCACATCGAACTTATCGTCGTCCGTGTAGTCCAGCAGATTGTGTTTCAGCGAGTTCATGTGGTAGATGTTCGGGACCTCAATATCATGCAGCAGCATATTGGTTACGCAGAGCAGATAGGGAAAGGGCTTTTTCTCAATTCCGTAAATGCTGTCATCAAGCTGCTTCTGAGCCGTAGTGTCCATTACCTGCTTGGAGAGCTGTCCCAGCCAAGAAGTGATAAATCCACCGGTGCCGCAGGCGAAGTCTGCCATCTTTTCGCCCAACTGCGGCTTTATCATCAGTGCCATAAACTCGGTGACGGCTCTCGGCGTGTAGAATTCACCGGAGGAACCGGCGGATTGCAGCTCCCGCAAAATCTCCTCATAGACAAAACCAAAGGCATGGCTTTCCTTTACATCATCAAATTCGATCTCGTCAATGACATCAATGACCTGACGAAGATAAACGCCGTCTTTCATATAGTTGTTGGCATCCTCGAAGGTGGACTTGACGATGGCTTTCTTAATGGGAGTATCCGGTGTCACCTTGATCCCCTCATAGAGAACCGCATCACCATCTTTCACATCATTGCCTTTCAGCACCGGGAACAGAATGTTGTTGACGAAGTTCAGCAACTTGTCCCCAGTCATAGCATGACCGTTGCTGTCGGTTTTCGCCCAATTTCTCCATCTAAGGTCTTCTGGAATGATGGATTCGTAGGCGTCCTCGTTTAGTTCCCAATCATCTTCTTTTGCGTCATAGACTTTGAGAAAAAGCATCCATACCATCTGCTCAATTCTCTGGGCGTCACCGTTGATACCAGCGTCCATACGCATGATATCTCGAATTCTTTTTATAAAACCTGACTGCATCGCCATCGTTATCCTACCTCTACTTCTTCATAGATGCTTGCTTCAAGCTCTTTAACAGCGGCTTCATATTGAGCCTTGCCGCCAAACAGCTTGACAATTTTTGCAGGCTTACCGTAATTGGCAAAATCCGCAAGGGAGAGAACCTTAATATCCTCAACCTCTGTGATCCCTTGGTTCATGTACTTATCCAGCAATATATCAAGAACGGCTTGTGCATCGGCAGAATACTTGCTGAAAAAGTCTTTCTTCTTAACATTGTTAGCCCGTTCTTTTCGGGTCAGCGGCTTCTTGCCGTATGCCACATAACAGATGAAGTCGAAATCGTCCACATCTTTCATACCTTGGTCTGCTTTCAACGCTTTTAGATCAATGCCCATCGCCGTGAAAGATTCCTCAATCGTTTTCTTTTTGTCCGACGCTTTCCATTTGCTGATAAAATCGGACAGAGAAGCGTATTCCCCCTTGATGTTGGTTCTGGTATAGTCGATAATGTCCTCCTGCCGGAGCAGCCTGCCGTTGGCATCATAAACAGAAACCGTCTTATTGATGATCTTTACTCTGCACCCGTCTTTATCAACGATAGGGGTCTCTACAGGGCCATCAGGAGACTGCGTACCTCCACCACCGCTATGTCCGCCGCCCGTTGGCTTGGAGCCACCATGCTGGAACCCCTCATCCTGTTCAACAGGGCCGTCCCAATCTGGGTCGGAAAACAGCCTTGTCACATTCCGAAAATCCATGACAACAAAATGTGTCTTGCCGTCTTTTTCTCTGATCCGGGTTCCTCGCCCGATAATCTGCTTGAAAGTGGTCATGCTCTCAACCGTCTTGTCAAGAACAATGAGCTTAGTCATCTTACAGTCAGCTCCGGTGGAAAGCAGTTCCGAAGTTGTTGCAATAACGGGATATGGTTCGGATACAGAGATGAAATAGTCAAGTTTGGACTTTCCGTATACGTCTGAGCCGGTGATTCTTACGCAGTAGTCCGGATTCTCCTTCACCATATCCTGATTACAGTTGATAAGGGCAATCCTCATGCGTTCTGCATGATCTTCGGAAGCGCAAAAGACGATGGTTTTCTGCATTCTGTCGGTGCTTTTCAGATATTCCGTAATCTCCCTGGCAACCTCATCAATGCGGTCTTGGAGAATGATGGTGTAATCGTAATCCCGGTTGTTGTAAATGCGGTCTTCAATGACATTGCCGAAAATATCGGTCTGTCCTTGGTATGGTCTCCAGCCGTCTCCGATGTTGGTTGTGATATTGATGACCTTAAACGGGGCAAGGAAACCGTCCTCAATGCCCTGCTTCAAGCTGTAAATATAAACCGGCTCTCCAAAGTAGTCGATATTGGATACCTTTTCGCTTTCCTTCGGAGTGGCGGTCATTCCGATCTGGGTTGCCGAAGTAAAATACTCCAAAACCTTACGCCAGTTGCTATCTTCCTTGGCACTTCCTCGGTGACACTCATCTACCACGATAAGGTCAAAGTATTCTGGCGGAATCTGCCTGAAATGCTCCTCATCATTCTGTCCCACCATCTGATGGTAGAGAGCGAAGTTCACTTCATGAGAAGCAATCTTGTTCAGGCAGTCTTTATCGGAGAAATCTACCTTATAGATGGTCTTTTCGAGCGGGGCGAAGTCCTGCAAAATACTTTGGTCAACCAGAATGTTTCGGTCTGCCAGATACAAAATTCTCTTTTTAAGGTCAGAACGGAGCAGCCGGTAGACGATCTGAAAAGCTGTGTATGTCTTGCCGGTTCCAGTAGCCATGACAAGCAGCAGTCTCTGCTGTCCTCTGGCGATTGCTTCAACGGTTCTGTTTACGGCGTTTCGCTGATAATATCTTGGAGGATAAGTACTTTGAGAAGAATAGTAGGGCTGAGATACAATTTTCTTTTCCAAATCAGAAATGCCTTTGCCGCCGTTCAATTCAGCATAATATCTCGCGACAAGCTCATCCTGGGTCGGAAACTTCTCTAATGCAATCTGCTGTTCCTGTCCAGTCAAGAAATCATGCTCATAGAAAGCGTCGCCGTTTGACGAATATGCAAACGGCAAGTCCATCATCTGAGCGTATGTCATCGCTTGCTGCAATCCATGAGATACAGAGTGATTATTATCCTTTGCTTCCACAACGGCAATCGGCTTGCCATCGTTTAAGTACAGCAAATAATCGGCATACTTGGGCTTGCTGCGAGCTACGATGTTTCCACGGATATTGATGCGACCATCTGTGATTTTGGTCTCCATCGTGATATGACCTTTCCAACCTCTCTGAATGACCGGAGTAATATAATTCAATTTGATGTCTTCTTCGGACATCTGCTTTTTGCCCAAGATAGCCATTATCCAAACCTCCTAATCATATCTTCGGTATCGGTTATTCCTTGATCGTTTCAAGAATATCCTCAATCCGGCAATCCATTACTTCACAAATGCGGAGAAGCACACCTGTTGTAATATTGTCTCCTTTGCCCAGCTTTGCAAGGGAAGCGGAGCTGATCCCTGCCTTTTCCTTCAAGTCGCTTTTTTTCATGTTTTTGTCAATAAGCATCTTCCAGAGTTTGTTATAGCTGATACGCATCATTGGAAGCCCTCCCAGCTAATTTCGTGAATATTTCTTATATTATAACACAAATCCGTAAATTCCTCCACTTGTTTAGCAAATTAAAGATTTGCAAAAACAAACTTTATTTTGCGTTTGCAAATCAAATATCTGTTCTTTTGACTCTCAATTAAGAAGTGATAGATTTAATCAAATAGAGACAATTAAAATTGTGTTCTGTTTTCCTGATAGCAAAAGAAGCGGCCAACGACTATTGAACAATTGGCGGTCGCTTCTGCAAACTCTGTTAACATGAGCTGTGCGAACTCTATCCCCAGAGCCTAAAGCTATGGTGGCAACCAAGAGTTAAAACACATATAATGCGCTTGAACGAAAATTTTTGTTTTTTCAGTTTCGACTACTTGAACTTTTATGCATTTGTAGTATAATAAAGCTAGAGGATAGCGGCGTTGACCAGCTATCGGTGGCGATGAAGCAGTGGACTGGTTCGGTATCAGCCGATTGTGGAGCCAGACCGTGGGTTGAGCGTGAACCACAAGCCGAATAGATTCGATGAATCGAAAGAAAACGCTTAATAGGAGCCTTGCCTTTCGGCAGGGCTTCTATTTTTTTGAGGGAAGGTGAAAAGATGCAGAACGAAAAGCAGGATATTCTGTACCGGGCAGCGGCGGTCTGGAAGGAGCTGACGGGGTATCACTATCGGCTTACATATGGCTACAAGGGCGAACTGCACCAGATTAACCTGACCTTTGCACCAGAGGACTTCCCTCATCTAGCGGGCTTTCATTACCTCAAAGACCTTGCGCTGCCTCGGTACAACCCGCGCAAAACGGTGGATATGATCCTGTCGGGTAAAATCACCCATGAAACCGTGCGGAAGGGTGCGCAGTACCGGGAACTGGTCGAGCCGCGTCTGATGGCGTTGGTGCGGCTGAAGGAAATTCTGGAACAGGACTTCGACCTGTTCTCCTATGTGCCGCGTTTTTATCCCTTCGTTACCAAAATCAAGGCAGACTATCTGATTTCCAGCCAAGGCGAACCGACTGCGTTCGTGTTCATCATCAAGGAATCCCCTTCCGGTGATGCCGTGTGCGATTTTTTGTGCTGCTCTGCCTTTGAGAAGGGTGACCGTGACTACCGCACGAACCAGCGTTCCAGAACTCTGCTCAAGAAGGAACGGGTACAGACCGAAACATCTAACACGGTGGTTCTGTACGACCGTTTGCCAAAGAATCTCGAATAACGAACGATGCCCACCAGTTTATGGCGAAAACCATAGGTCGGTGGGCATTGTGTTCTTTATGGGGGGCGCTTAATCTTCCAGCCTACTATGGTCACACCCCAGCGATAAATAATGCCCCATTTCCACTCTCAGCACCATCTGTGCATATTCCAAGGGCTTGTTGTACAACAGCCAGTCCAGTTCCGCCCGCTGAACCGGAGTGTTGCCGTATTCGTCCTCCACGGCGATGCAATCGATGGCAAGAGTGGTGCCATCCTCGAACCGGGCTTCCACCCGGTTGGTGTCCATGTTGTAGCGGCAGGAAAGCAGTTTCGTCATAGTCGTATCCTCCAAGACTTGATTTTTGGCGTGCGGTCACTCAAACCAATGCCGTCAAGTCGATGGGGGATAGGGTGATTTTATTTGTCGGAGAGTAAGTGCACGGTTTCTGCACGGATTTTGCACGGTTTCAAAACGTGCAGAGGGTGCTTTTCGCTGCAAAATCCGACAAAGGGTGCAGAAATTGCTGGGTGAAAAATCACGTTGCTTTGTGTAAAAATAACGATGACTCGAAACTTCCATAAATTGAGACGAACCGGCGGCTTGCTCTCTTAATCAGTGGGCCCAGGGTTCGAGTCCCTGGAGGTGCACCACAACAACAAAATCCGAACTTTTTTCCAATAGGAGAAGGGTTCGGATTTTTTGTGTTCTTCGGAAAACAGAATGAATCCCTTGCTTCCATCGAAAAACGTCCCAGACCTTATCATAAGAAAGCACGACAGACCACTGAAAGAGTGCCGTAAGGCAGAAAGGACACGAGTATGAAGTACGATGAAAGAACCTGCAAATTCAACATGGACACCGGCTGCGTGGAGCTGCTGCTCCGGGATGGGAGAATGATCTCCATTGACTGCACTGGGGTCGAGGATGAATTGGACGTGACCATGGCGCAGAGGACGGAACTGGACTACCTCATCTACAACGATCCGCTGGGCTATGCGGATTTGATTCTAAACGGCGAACCGGAGGAATATTTGAAGAATGTGGCTGGAATCCATGGACTAGAAGACTAACCCCCAAAATCCACACACGATAAGGAAGGCGGAGTGTTCCATCAAAAGAACACCCTGCCTTCCTTTTATTTCAGTTTGAATCTTAGTGACGGAGAAAATTATCATCCAGAATCTTGATTTTTGCCCCGGAAAATTCAAGAAGTTTCTCATCCCGCATCCGGCACAATTCGCGGGAAAGCGCGCTGCGGTCTACACAGAGGAAGTCGGCCAGCTCGGTACGGCTGTACAGCAGATGATAACACCCTTTGTTGTCCGGTGTCAGCGTCTGCAAATAAATTTTCAGCCGATCCCGCAGACGCTTCTGGGCAAGGATGCGCACCTTTGTATTGAAGAACAGAAGCTGCTGTGCCATGTCCTGCATCAGATTGGCGGTCACCTGCATCCGGCAGGGACAGCTCATGGTCTGCTGGGACATGAGCGCACTGAAATCCAGCCGGAGCACCGTACAGTCTGAGTCGGCCCGCAGGCAGACCGGACTGGTACTCCAGCCGGTACAGGCCAGTTCGGCCCCAAAAATCTGCCCGCTTGCCAGCCGGCAGATGCTGACCTGATTTCCATTTTCATCATACAGAAACTCTTCCACTGTGCCATCCAGCAGGATGCCTGTATTGTGGCTTTGCTCACCCAGTTCCACAAGATGCGTATTGCGGGGATATTGATGCACGCTTGCGTGCAGGCAGTCCAGAACATCCCGGTAGCGGCGCGGCTGGATGCCGTGGAACATTCCGCACTGCTGTAAAATCGAATAATATTTTTCCATGCTCCAAAATCATTCCGTCCGTTGCCATAACAACGGACACATCGAGGTAGTTGTGTTAAACTCTGGTTAGAGCTGTCTAATTTACGACAGCTCTATTATACGGAATGAAGTTTGAAATGTCAAACCCTCAAAGCAACAGGGTTGATTTTTGAAAGGAGCTGTCCCATGTATTCTTTGGGAATGGATCTTGGTACCTCCACGGTCAAAATCGTGCTGATGCAGAACGGAACAGTGGAGAAGTACTGGCTTGCCGTGCATCACGGCAGACCACTTCTGTGCCTGCGGCAGGGCTTGTCGGAACTTGCTATTGGCAGGGACGAGACACTTGCCGTTTGTGTGACAGGTGATAATGCCGGGGCACTACTGGAACGCTGTCCGGTTCTGTCAGAATTGGGAGAGATTCCTGCCATCGTGGAAGGTGTACGCAGGCTTGTGCCGCAGGCCGGTTCGATTATTGAAATCGGCAGTCAGGGTGCGCGGTTCATCACGGAAGTCCAGAGCCGGACCCCGCAGTTTGCGGCCAACGAGCATTGCGCAGGCGGCACCGGTTCCTTTTTTGAGGATCAGATGTCCCGTGTGGGCTGCAAGCTGGAGGATTATTCTGCGCTGGTTGAGCAGGCGCAGAGCATTCCGCGGCTTTCCGGACGCTGCGCAGTGTTTGCCAAAACGGATATCATTCACCGCCAGCAGGAAGGTGTTTCCACGCCGGATATCCTGCTGGGATTGTGCTATGCAATGATCCATAACTACAAGGCGACCATTGTGCGGCGGCTGCCGGTCTGCAAACCAGTGGTATTCTGCGGCGGCGTGACCTGCAACTCCGGCGTGATACGGGCTATCCGGGATGTGTTCGGCCTGACCGAAGAGGAACTGATCGTCCCGGAAGAAGCGCGTTTTGAAGCGGCCATCGGTGCGGCGTGCAAAGCGGAAGGTGCATTTACACTGGCGCAGCTGGATGCGTTGCTGAACAATGCAATGACAGCACACTCCACGACAACCGGGCTTCCCAGACTGGAACTGCTGCCTGGTACAGATCTTTCCGAGCCGAAGGCCACCGGCGTCCTCCCGGAGAAGGGTTGTGCGCTGGGCATCGACATCGGTTCCACTAGCACTGACCTTGTTCTGGTGGGGCCGGAGGGTGAACTGGTGGATTTCCAGTATCTGCGCACCGCAGGCGACCCGGAAGGAGCCGTCCGCAAGGGGCTGGCCAGCATCCGGGAACGGTTCGGTGCGGTGCGCTTTACGGCGGTGGGCGTGACTGGCTCCGGGCGGGAGCGTGTCGGCAAGCGCATCGGTGCCGATGCCGTGCGGGATGAGATCACCGCGCAGGCAAAGGGCGCTGCGCACTGGGTGCCGGAGGTGGATACTGTCTTTGAGATCGGCGGGCAGGACAGCAAATACATCAGCCTGAAAAACGGCAAAGTCGTGGATTTCCAGATGAACAAGATCTGCGCAGCGGGCACCGGTTCTTTTGTAGAGGAACAGGCCGCCCGCATGGGGATTCCGCTGGCTGAATTTGGCCAGTTGGCGTTGTCCGCAGAGCACCCGGCCGCATTGGGCGAGCGCTGCACGGTATTCATTGAAACCGCTATTGCTTCTGCCGCTGCCGAAGGCGTTCCACAGGCAGATATTGCGGCCGGACTGTGCCACGCCATCGTGCAGAACTACCTGCACAAAGTGGTCGGCTCTAAACCGGTCGGACAGCACATCGTATTGCAGGGCGGTGTGGATTACAATCCCGGCATCGTGGCAGCTTTTCAGGCGGCCTATGGCAGCCGGGTCCGGGTCAGCCCGGTGTTCTCCATCAGCGGCGCATACGGCGCGGCCCTGCTGGCGCAGGAAGCGGTGGGCGATACGTCCAGTCAGTTCGTCGGGTTTGACAGCCCGGCACAGGCCGCAGAGGACAGCCGCAGCGCCGAGACCCAAAGAAACATTGATTTTTACCGGCAGGCCAACAACCTGCTTCTGGAAGGCTACACGGGGAAACGCGACCCTCGCAAAAAGACGGTGGGCGTGCCCTTTGTGCTGATGATCCACAAGTTCTTCCCCATGGCTAATGCATTCTTTACCTCGCTGGGGTTCAACGTAGTCCTGACCGACCCGACCAGCGAGGAAACCATCCGGCTTTCCCAGCAGCTGGCACAGAGCGAGACCTGCTACCCGGTCAAGCTGATCTACGGCCACATACAGCAGCTCATCGACCAGAAGGTGGATTATATCTTTCTGCCCAGCATCCACACCATGAAGCACGAAAAGAGCCGGGTGAAGCACAACTACGGCTGCGTCTATATGCAGACGGCGGCGGTGTCCATCGCAAAGGCACTGGACATCGAAAGCAAGGGCATCACCCTGCTCAGCCCGGTATTTGATCTGGACTTCGGGCAGGAAGCCATGGCCACCGCCATGCTGGGGCTGGGCAAAGTACTAGGTATCCCGAAGCCGCTTTGCGCAAAAGCACTGCTCAGCGGTGCCATGGCGGTGCGCCGCCATACTGCCGCAGTGGAAAAGCAGGGCAAAGCACTGCTGGCGACCCTGAAACCGGAGGACAAAATTCTGGTGCTCATCACCCGGAATTATGGCGTTTCCGACCCCATCCTGAACATGGGTATCCCGGAACTGCTGCTGGAACGCGGATACAAGGTCATTACCCTGAGTCATCTGCCCGGCCATGCGCTGGACATTGCGGACGAATACGAAAATCTGTATTATCCGTTCGGACAGCACATCCTGTCCGGCGCAAAGCTCATCGCTCATCATCCGAACCTGTATGCGGTGTATCTGACCAACCACGGCTGCGGCCCGGATACCATGCTGTCCCATCTGTTCAAGCAGGAAATGGGGGATAAGCCCTACTTGCAGATCGAAGTGGACGAGCACTTTTCCAATGTGGGTGTCATCACCCGCATTGAAGCCTTCCTGAACAGCCTGAACCACCGCCCGGTGGAAGTTCTGCCCAAGGACTTTGTGCTGGAGCAGGTCGATATCCGCCCCTGTCATCTCCCGGCAGCACCGGAAAAGAACCTTCCGCTCTGGTTGCCGCCGCTGGGCAAATACACGGCGTTCCTGACCGGATACTTCCGTGCACAGGGGGTGGATGCCCGTGCGCTGCCGCATCTCAGCGCTCATGCGTTGAGCCTTGGACGTGCCGAGACCAGTGCAAAGGAATATCTGCCCTTCCCTGTTTTGCTGGGCGGCATTCTTGCACAGCAGGAAGCGGATCCGGCACCGGCGCAGTTCCTGATCCCGCAGACGCAGGGCGCAGAAGCAGATGGACAATATGCCCGTGTCATACGGGCAGTACTGGACCGCAGAGGAAACCAGAGCGCCAAGCTGGTCAGCCCGATGCTGGAAACCCTGCCTGCAACGGCGCAGGACCGGGATGCCCTGTTCCGTGCACTGCTGGCCGGAGATATCCTGTATGCTGCCCCGGCGGCGATGCGCGCCGGAATTGCTGCTGCATGGGATGCACTGCCCGGCTGGGCACAGCTCCACAAGGCTGCGGCAGAGATCGGCAGATGCCCCGCCACGGGCCGCAGGCTTGCCGCCGTGGGTACGCCGCTCTGCCTGACCGAGCTGGACAGCGGAGTGCTTTCTACGCTGGAAGCAGAGGGCAGCCAGCTGCTCCGTGCGCCGTTGAGCGAGGCGCTCTGGTTTCTTTGGAAGGACAACATGGATACCAACAAGCCCTGTGCCAAATGGCTGGAACAGATGGCGCAGGAGATGCAGACCATCGGAGCAGAACTGGGTACACACAGCGCCTTTGCACAGGATACTGCGGCCCTGTTTGAAACGGCGGACACTGCCCTGCCGCACTTTGCGGGCGGGAATGGCCGCTACCGCTATGCAAAAGCAGTAGAGCTTTCCGGGCGGGCGGATGCCGTGCTGACCCTCGCCCCACGCTATGAAAACGCTGCCATGATCCTGGATATGCGCGGCCTGCGGGATGCCTGCAATGCACCGTTGTTCCAGCTTTCGCTGGACAATGACTGGGACGAAACGGCGTGGAGCCGCCTGCGTTCCTTCCTGTATTACTGCTGAAGAAACTGAATGACAAAGAACCCGTCCGGAATGCTCCGGACGGGTTCTTTGCGTCAGTCGTGATGAGGAAATCGCTTATTCGATCACCAGCAGAAGGCTCATTTTGAACTTGCCCTGTGCAGTGACGCTGTGCAGGCCATTTTTATCAAAACGGAAGCTCTGGCCTGCGGTCAGCTCATAGTCCTGTCCTTCGTAGCCGATGATGGCCTTGCCTTCCAGCGCGGTCAGGATGGCGTTGCCGGGTGCACGGTGCGGGGTCAGGCCGGTGCCCTCGTCAAAGGCCATCAGCACGAATTTCATGTTGTCGGCGTGGACGAGGTCGAGGTTTGCAATGCTGCCGTCCTCGTAAGAAATGAGATCTTTCAGTTCGGTGGGCTGGCCTGCTTTGAGAATGTTGTTCATGGTGAAGTTCTCCTTTTTCAGAATGATTTCAGTATAGATCATGCCGCTGTCGGTCAGACAGCCACAGAGCGTTTTGGGCGGAACGGCCAGCAGTTGGCCGGGATGCAGGGGAACGATGCGGCTTTCTTCCCCCAGAAGGAAATCGCCGCAGCCTTCCCCGCACAGATACAGGGTAGTGCAGTCGTAATACTCCGGGGTGATTGAGGTGCCGCCGCCCAGTGAGAACCAGGTAACAGGTACACTCTCGCCCAGTTTTGCTGGGCGGGAAACTGTCATGGCTTCCCGGATGGGACGCAGCTGGGAAAGCGTAAATGGCATCTTCATACGGCATTCCCTCGCAAGGCCACTGGCACAATGCTGCGCACGGCGCGTCCCTGATAATTCAACTCGTCCACGATGACCTGAACATCAAAGGAATAGGAAATGTTCTGTTCGTTCAGGATGGCAGCGGCCGGGCCGTAGAAAAATTCACCCTTGCGGTTGAGCATCAGTGCTTCGTCTGCCACGCTCATGGCGTTGGTGGGATAATGGGTGTTCATAATGGCGCTGATGCCTTCCTCATGCGCCAGCCGCTCCACCATGTTCAGGACAAGGATCTGGTTGTGGAAGTCCAGACCGGTCTCCGGCTCGTCCAGAATAATGAGCTTGGGGTCGTTGATAAGGGCACGGGCAATGAGCACCATTTGCAGTTCGCCGCCGCTCATCCGGTTGCAGTCCTTGTTGGCAAGGTGAGAGATGCCCACCCGCTCCATCATGGCTTCGGCCATTTCCAGTTCCTCTTTGCCGGGCTGCTGGAACATACCCAGATGGGCGCTGCGACCCAGCAGAACCATCTCCAGCCCAGTATAGGAGAAGGCAAACCCGTGGGACTGCGGGATGTAGGAAATGGTGCTCCACACTTCCTTCGGCTTCAGGGTGTGGATATCCTTATCATAGAGCAGGGTCTTGCCGCTGTGCCACGGCAGCAGACCGATCATACATTTGAGCAAAGTGGTCTTGCCGATGCCGTTTGGGCCGAGGATGGCAAGAATGTGTCCCTCTTCCAGTGTCAGGTCGATATTTTCCAGTATGGCAGGCTGTCCGGGGTAGCCGAAACAGCCTTTCTGTACTTGCAAGATCATCGCAGGTTGCTCCTTGTCTTATTCAGCAGAGAGATGAACACCGGCGCACCGATGATGGCGGTCAGGATGGAAAGCGGCAGCTCAATGATGCTGATGGTGCGCGACAGCGTGTCGATTAGGATCATGAAGCTGGCACCAAGGCTCAGGCTCACCGGCACGACATAGCGGTTGTTGCTGCCCACCAGCATCCGGGCGCAGTGTGGGATCAGCAGCCCGATCCAGCCCACCTGTCCGCACATTGATACCGCCGAGGCGGTAATCAGCGTGGAAGCCAGAATGAACAGCATCCGGGTCTGTTTGATGCTGATGCCGCTGGCGCGGGCTTCGTCATCGCTCAGGGAGAGGATGTTCAGCCGCCAGCGCAGCAGGTAAATGACAGCGATGCCTGCGATGATGAGCGGGCAGCCGATGAGGATCTTCTGGTAGCTGGCACTGGTAAAACTGCCCATCAGCCAGTAGGTGATCTCCGGCAGCTTATCCTGCGGGTCGGCCGTATACTTGAGCAGCGATCCAACCGCATTGAAAAGAGAAGAGGCAATGGTTCCGGCCAGAACCAGATAGACCATGGAACGGCCATCGTTCTTGCCTGCAATTTTCAGGGTAAAGCAGACAGACGCAAGGCCGAACACCAGCGCAATGAGCTGTGTTTCCAGAATACTGCACGACAGAATGATGGCCAGAATTGCACCCACACAGGTGCCGCTGGTCACGCCCAAAATATCCGGCGTGGCAAGCGGATTAGGAAACAGGGACTGAAAGGTGTTGCCCGCACAGGTCAGTCCTGCACCTACGATGATGGCCATGAGGATGCGCGGCAGACGCAGGTTGATGACGATGGAATAGTTCTGCACATTGGCCGCGCTGCCGCCGGTCAGAGCTGTGCGCAGGGCGGTCAGCACTTCCCCGACCGGGACATTCATGCGTCCGAAGCACAGGCAGATTACTGAGGTGGTCAACGGCAGTGCCAGCATCAGCAGGATAGCCAGCGGGGTAAAGCGGCCTTTTTTGATCCAGATGGTATCTTTCATCAGTACAGCAGCATTTCCTCCAGCTCGTCATCCGTCACATCGTAGCCGTACCATGTCTTGTAATATTCCTTGATGGTATCGCCCAGCGGATAATCGGCAAAAGCATCCGGGTAGGTGTTGCAGGCCAGCCATGCCAGCACCAGCGGAGCATCCGGGTTCGGGGTGAACCAGTTCCACATACCCAGCGTAGTGTTGTAGACCCGGCCGCTCTTCACGGCAGTCAGGGTGGAGAAGTCGGCACCATCCACGTTGCCGGAAAGCACATTCTCCGTGCGCAGGGGCTGCAGGCCGGGGCCATCGAGGAAGAGGATGTCCGGATCCCAGCTGTAGACCTGTTCCATGCTGGTCTGGGCAAAACCGGTGGCTTCCAGCGCTTTGTCAGTCACGCCCAGATGCTTCATCCAGTAGGTACCGAACGTGCCATTTCCGGAGACCTGCGGCACTCCGTCCGAATACTTCCACAGGATCAGGGCGCTGGGGCGGTCGCTCTCAGGAATATCCGCAATGCGGGCTTCCACATCGGCCACGATCTCGTCACCGGCAGCCACAAAGGCCTCGGTCTTGCCCGGTTCGCCAAAGATATCCTCCAGCAGTTTCAGCCACTCCTCATAGCGCTCCAGCGGGTCAGCCTCGGTGGAAGCACCCACGGTGGCAAAGCCGATCGAGGGAATACCGCTGGCCTTCAGGATCTCTGCATGGGAGGAATTGCCTGCATTGTACAGGATGACATCCGGGTTCAGCTTCATGATCTCCTCAATATTGAGGTCGCTCTGCGCATAGACCGTGTCGCTGGATTCCATCAGCTCCGGAGCGATGTTTTTCAACACAGTGTCAGAAATAACCGACTTGAAAGAGCCGCAGTAACCCACGATGTAGGGAGCACTGCCCTCAAAATAAGCCATGTAGGTGGACAGGATGGGGATCTGGTCGATGACCACACGAGTGACCTTGTTGGGGACTTCGACCTCATTGCCGCCGTGGTCGATGACGGTGTGGGTGCCGGTCTCATCGGCAGAAGCCGCAGAAGAGACTGCTTCGCTGGAAACAGAGGCAGATTCAGAAGCGGCAGCGGAAGAAGCTGCATTGCCGGAACCACCACAGGCGGTCAGGACACCGGCAGCGCTGACAGCAGCCATAGCAGCGAGAAAAGAACGACGTGTAATCTTTTTCATGGGAAACTCCTTAAAATGATGAAAATTTCTGGTAGTTAGTTATACATAACCAACCGCAGAGCATTTTAGCAGATTCCCACAGGATTGTCGGTTGCTATGGCAACCACTCTCCAAAATCGGAAGAAGTCTTAAAGTTTTCCAAGAAAAAAACAGGGCGCGTCCACCCGGACGCACCCTGCAAAAATCCACACACGATAGCGATATGTACAACAGGGCGTTCCCCATCGGGAACGCTCCGTTTCTCATTGCTGGGGGCATGATGAGCCTGTTCCGCCTGCCACGCGGCAAACTCCCTCTGGCCTTCCTCACTGTTCCAACAGGCAAGGATGGCCGGGTAGAATGCCCGCGCCAGACGGTCAATGACTTCATCGGGATAAGGGGAAGTATTTGTGGACTTTTTCTTTTTGTTCAAACGCACGCTCCTTTGATCGTCCCACCGTGGCAAAGTCGGGCGAGAAAATCAAAGTTCCAATTTTTATCAGGCGCAAGGGCGCGGATGCTTTCCGCCCTGCACTTGCGGCTGGTGGCTCGTTGATGGCTTACAAGTGCCTGTCGTTATGCGATTTTTTCATCGTTCAGCAGTTCTTCAAACTGTGCCATATATGCCTTATGCTGTTTGAGAATCTTCGTGGTCTCCACTTTCACATAGGCATCATCAGGCACCTTAGGGAGATACTTCATCAGGAAATCAACATCCTGCTGGATTCGCCGGACAGCAGCTTCCAGTGCAGAATAGTTGATTCCGTAGATTCGTTTCTGCGGAGCAGAGCGGACCTCCGGGTGCAGAATCTCGTGCACGATCTGCTTGCGGTTCGGAAAATCGGCTCTGGCAAGGCGGTGCATATCAGCATCACGAACTTTGAACTGCCCGGACAGGATTTTCTCCTGCATACCGGGCACCATCTGTTCCATGATCTCTACGCCACACATGAATTTTTCAGAACGGGCAACGTAGGATTCGCTGACATTGTTCCGCTCCGCAATCTGCTTGCGGATGCTCGCTTCCGCAGAGGTGGGAGGAATTGTGTCAATTTGACACAATTCCTCCGGTGTGCTTTTCTTGGAAGCAGCTGTGTGCTGGTTGTTGCCGTTTCCACCGGGCTTTCGATGTTCCACACTGTACTGTTTTCCAATGAGGAACTTCTTCTGCTCCGGCGTGAGATTGCGCCGCCCCAACTGGTTCTTACAAATCCAAGCGAGGACTTCTTCTCTGCTTTCAAACGGGAGCGGCATGGTGGAGAAAGAGATTTCGGGATGCTCCTGAACGATCTCATAACGATTGTGGCCGTCAACAAGTGTATTGTTCCAAACGATCAAAGGAGAGAGCAGCTTGCCCTCTTTGAGGATATTTTCTTCAAGCTGCTTAAATTCATCATCGGTCAGAGGGGGAATCTGGGACTGGAACTCCGGGTCGATTTTCAAGTTGATCATACGCACACTCCTTTATCTCTCCTGCTGCGCCGGTTCTTCCTCCCGGAAGTAGGACGCAACATTCTGCTTTGCGGTTTTCAGTTTGAGCAGTTCTTCCTTGGCTTCTTTGTACTGCTCGTAGAACTTTGCCTTTTCGGATGCCAGCTGCGCATACTCGGCTTCCAGCTTTTTCGGGCTGGGCAGCTTGGTGATGTTGTTTGCCTTGAGATAGGCTGCTGCCGCCCAGTACGCTGTCAGCTCTGTACGATGCTGCTCCTCAAAGACTGCGGAGCAATCTTTTTGGTATTTCTATAAATAACAATCAAGAGGGCGACAGCTTTTGTTGTCACCCTCTTGATTATTATTTATTGTTCCCACGTTTTGGCTTTTTGTCGGACATTTATAATTTGGAGCTGGTATAGAATGCTGGGAATTGCAGAAACCAATGAAAAAATACCCAAGACAATAGAATGCTTGATAATCGCAAACAGTGCGAATAGGAGCAGCAGGAATAGCCATGGGTTACGCAAATTGCGGTAGTATTTTTCTTTATCGGCGTAAGAAGTATGAAGTTCAAAAGGCTTTCCGTCGTTTGATTTTTCTACAATCAATAGTTCCCTGTTAAAAATTGTTGCGTTTGTTGCAATACAACCGCCCATTTCCGCCCATGGACGCAATCGAACTTTTCCGACAGAATAGTTTAGATTGATATTCTTGAAAAATACCTTGTAGCCCATATCCTCCAAAAAATCAGCGTAGTCCGTTGCATTCTCTTTTGATTTTTCTCCGATAAACTCTACACAATAGGTCACTTCATCAGGACTGCATTCTTCAAATTCATAGAGCACCCTCCCTGTCCGGACAAGTCGATAGCCTTTTTCGGACATTTTGTTTAACCAGTTTGCCTGTGCATTTAGCAATCCACCAAAGAAGCGATAGCATTTTTTACTCATACTGTACCTCTCCAATAATTTCACTCGCAACCCTTACAAGTTCGTTTAGTCTTGCAAGCTCTTTTTCTGCAATTTCTTTTCCCTGTGCTGTAATGTGGTATTCTTTTTTTCTTCCCTCACTATCGCCATAAGGTTCAATCCACTTCTTGTCCTGCAAAGAGTTTAATGCTCCATATAAAGTGCCTGCGCCTAGGGAAAGCCGTCCGTCTGTTTTTTCTTCAATAAACTGCATAACAGCGTATCCGTGTTTTGGCGTATAAAGAGAAAGCAAAATAAAAAAGGTGACTTCTGTAAGCGCACCACCTTTTGCATTATCGCGCATGGTTTGCCTCCTTGTTACGGTTACTGTAATAAATATATCACTAACCGTAATATTCGTCAAGCAGATTCATGAAAATTATTTAATGGGTGTGTGAAAGAAGAACGGTCTGCTCTCTATTTGTTTTGTTGTTCGGCGTGTCGTGGTGCTGGGAATTGCTAGGGGTCGATTGAACATTCGTTTTGGTCATTGTACCTCCTGTCTGTTCGATAACTCCTCGGTGAAGTTATGTAAGCACGACACGCCGTTCTTTCGCACCGCAAGGTGCGAATATGAGCAGGGTTTGGGGTGGGACCGCGTTTGCGAAGCGCAGCGCAGCAATGAAAGCCCCAGTGGGGCTTTTAAGCGGCAGCGCGGTCTGCGACAGCAGATGGAGGGGCGTTGCCCCGACAAGCGCTACCCCAACAAGATCACATCAAAACTCGCAAGAGTTTGAGAAGTGAAGTCCCGGATGGACAGGAAATTTTCAAAAATTGAAAATTTGTGGCCACTGGACGGTTCTTGCCCCCTACCTCTGCGCTCAAAATTAACTTTCGACAAATGTTTCCGAATTGTTAAGGCGCAAAATAAGTAGAGAGTTCCACTGCTCGTGTATGTTGATCGCCGTTTGCTCCGAACGAAGTTCCTGCCCCTGTTTGTGCAGCGGCGTTGACGGAAAGTCGGTATCACGTTCGGTCGGCTCATGAAATTTTCAAGGTGCGTTTCCCGTAAAAGAAAAATACCGCCCATGCAGCATAGCGATGGATTTTGTCGGGTGAATCGGCGGCAAAATGAATCAGGTGTGTTGCGGGGCGGTTGATCTTTCAGGGATAATCCACGGAGAGGCTGTGTTCAAAATGAACACGACCACATCTTGTGGATGGCTTCAAATCAATCTACAAAAGCAGTGGGATTTACAAGAAAAATACCACGGTATGTAGAATGCGTCAAGAGGCTTTTGAAAAATTTGTTGTGCAAAATCGAAAAAAGCACGACGCATTCAATCTTTCTGCTGCCTTTACAGGCCGCGTCTGCGAACTTCTGCAAGTGAGCATGACCGAAATGATCCTCCGTATCAAGCTGCAGCTAACAATGTTAAAATCCATTGCCAACGCCCTGCAAAAGCGGGTGGGCAGCAATTACCGCTTTGTGCTCAGCTTCAACTCAGTGCTCATCCTTCTGGGCGCACTGGGCATCCTGCCCCCTGCTACCAGTGCGATGCTGCATAACCTTTCCACCCTTGGCATCAGTCTGCGCAGCATGACAGACCTGTTGGAGCAGAAGCCCTCCCTGTAAAAATGATTATGAATCCATCCCAGCCAAAAGGAGGCTGCTGCACAAATACTGCGCAGCAGCCTCCTTTTTTTAGTTCAGATGAATCGGCAAAAGCCCAGCCAGCAGCCCAACAGGAAGAAGAGCAGTGCCTTCACCAGTACCGGCAGCCACAGGTACTTGCACAAAGTCCTGTCCCACCGGTGGATGTTCTGTTTAGGGCAGATGCCCGCGCAAGCTTCACAGGCGATGCACTCCCCGCTGCGCAGACTGCTTTCCTCCAGCTTCAGGCACACCGGGCACTGCTGTTTGCAGGCATTGCAGCCCGGAATGCAGCCATCGCTCTGCCGGTGCAGCCGCGCAAAGGGCAGCACCGGCAGCAGGGCAAACACCGCCCCCATGGGGCAGAGGAACTGACAAAAGAACCGGGGCTGCAGCGCCATGCCCAGCAGGATGAGCGCAAGCAGCGCAATGCCCACACCGAAGCCCTCCGGCGGCAGACGCAGAGCCGTCAGGCGGGAAAACACCTCCCACGGGCTTGTGCCGGTCAGCAGCTTTTCCTGCCGGGTCACATACAGCGCAACCAGCCCTGCCAGCAGCAGGTATTTGACCTTCTGCCCCCAAAGCACCGCCCGCTCCGGCAGCCGGAGCTGCTTTTTGCGGTGAAGCAGCTTTTTCTGGAGTAGCCCGGAAAGCGCCCAAACGGCATCGCCCAAGCTGCCGAAGGCGCAGGCGTACCCACAGAAAAACCGGTCGAACAGCAGGGTGAAGCCGCACAGCCCCAGCAGAGAAAGCGTGAAGCTGTCCGCTGTGAGCACCTCGCCCGCACCGATGTGCAGAAAGATCTGCTTTACCCCGGAAAAACCGGCCACAAATGCGCCCGGCATGGACACAAAGAAGAACAGCTGCACCCCGGCGCGCAGCCATGTACGGCGCTTTTGGTCCCGCTGACGCTGCTGCGCCGCCGTTAAAGGCTTTGCTTGTGTTTTTTCCATCATCCTGCCGCCTTTCCCAGTGCGTCCTCTACTGCACCGATAAGTCCTTCTGCCGTGAGGGTAGCGCCGGAAACAGTGTCCACCTCGGCAGACTGCACATCCAGCATCTCGTCCAGCAAAGGCAGCGCCTGTTTATAGTAGGGCTTATCCTCACCGGAGGCATCCAGCACCGCAATATCGGTCATTTTGCCGTTCTGGATAGTCACCGACACCCGGATGACATCGCCAAAACCAAAGGCGCTGCCCTCATAGGTGCCGTCCCGGTAGCCGTTTTGGGTCTGCTCTGCCTGCGCTGCGCTCTGCGCCTGCAAAACGGAAGCATTGTAGGCTTCCACCTCAGCGATCTCCTGCTTGCGCTGGCTCACCGCTGCTGCCCGGACCAGCGCCACCTGCTGGTATTGCCATAGTACCCCCAGAATCAGCAGCAGGTTCACCGCCCGGAGAAGAAAATTCTTGTATTTCATTCCGCTGCTCCTTCCGTTTCGGGTTCGGCTTCGGTCTCTTCCGGCTGCAGAACCGCTTCGGATGCCGACAGCACTTCCTCAGAAGATGCCGGTTCCGGTTCAGAGGATGCCGGTGCATCTGCCGGGAAAAGCTGCTGCCATACTTCCTTGAGCCACACGGGAACGGCGCTTTTTTCCTCCGGCTGCACCACCTCCACGGTGGGCGCAGCGACCGGCGTTTCCTCGGATCCTGCTGCTTCAGACGGTGCGGCGGCTTCTTCTGCCGCTTCTTCCGATGCTGCCTGCTCCGGGTCGGCTTCCTCTGCCGGGGCAACAGCCGCCTTTGCCAGTGCCAGCTTGACCGCATTCAGGATGCCGGTAGAGGAGTAGGTGGCACCGGAAACGGCATCCACGTTGGGGCTCTGCCCTTCCAGAATGGCGGGGATGACCTGTTTTGCCCGGGAGAGATATTCCTCCTCGTCCTCGGCGCTCAAAAGGGTGATATCGGTGATCTTATCCTCTGCCACCGTGACCTGCACCGTGATCTCGCCCTCAAAGCCCATGGCCTCGGCGGTGTAGATGCCGTCAAGGTAGGTAGAGGGTGCGGTAAATTCCTCCACCACCAGCGGTGCGGCGGGCTTTGGCTGCGGCGGCAGGGGATTGTTGACTACCTCGCCGGTCAGGGCGTTCCGGACAGCGCCCAGAATGCCCCGGCTGGTGTAGGTGGCCTCAGAAATGGCATCCACCTCCCAGCTCTGGGCTTCCACCACGGTGGTCAGAAGCCGCTTGGCGCGCCGCAGAAACTGCTTGGTCTCGTGGGAAGCGCCCAAGATCTCGACCTCCGTGATGCTGCCGTTTTCCATGGTGACCTGCACCCGGACGGCACCGCCGTAGCCCCGGGAAGAGCCAACGTAAACTCCATCGGCATAGGGCAGCTTGGGCAGCGCTTCTTCCTCCGCTTCGGAGGAAGCGGCTTCTGCCGGCTGCTCCACCACAGCCGTCAGCCTTTCCGGCACGGCGGCCAGCACCGGCACGGTGCGGGGCAGGGCAAAAAGCACGGTTGCCGCTGCCGCCACCGCCGGGAGCAGCTGCACCAGTGGCAGCAGTGTGTTGCATCGTTTTTTGTTCATTCCAACTCCTCCTGACACGGAAAAGCAAGGCCGCCTGCATAAAGCGACCTTGCTTTTTTGGTGTTCTGTTTTTTGCCGGATCAGGCAGCTTTCAAGTTCTGCACGGCATCGGTCAGGTGGGTCACCTGCTCCAGTGCAGCGGCCTTATACAGGGTCTCGCGGCTCAAAAGCTCCACGCTCTCGGCCAGCTCGGTCTCCAGATTGGCATAGCTGTCGGCGGTGTAAGCGGCCTTTGCCTTGCTCTGTGCCGTGGCGACCACAGCCTGCAGGGCGGCGCGGTCTGCATCGCTTGCCAGCTCGTGCTTGGCAAGGTTCTCGGCAGTGGTCTGGAACTTCACCACCGTGTCGGCATAGCCCAGTGCGCGGATGGTGATAGTCCAGTAGCCGGTGCCATCGGTGCCCTCCGGCAGCTGGCAGCGGGCGGAATCGCTCAGACCCAGCTGGATGCCCATGGACTTGTGCATCCAGTTGTCGGCTGCAAACTTGGTGCCGTAGGAGGCCTTGGCGTGGGTGTAGGTGCTGTCATCGCCGTAGTAGGTCCACACCACAGACTGCATCCGGGAGCCCAGCTCGCCGTAGTTTCCGTTCAGATCCAGACGGATGAACTCGCCAAAGCTGCCTACATCGCTGCCGCTGCGCAGGTTCACGGTAAGACCATCCGCAGCCTTCTGGGCGGCTTCTGCCACGCCGGAGCCGGTGCCGGTGTGAGCGGCAGAGAAGGTGTAGCCATCGCCGCTCTTGGTTGCGTACTTCAGGCCGTTGGTGTTTTGATCCACCGCAGCCGTCAGGGTATAGGCGGTCAGGTTCTTTTCAGAGTAGCCGCCCACCAGCTGACCGCCGTTTTCCACCACGGTGTACTTGGAGCAGAAATCTGCAAGGTCGCTGTCAGCCACGCGCACCGGCACATACTTGGTGCCCAGCACCTCGTAGTGATCCATCTGCACGGTAGAACCGTCGGCCTTGGTAATGGTGCCCCGGTTCCAGCCCACGGTTGAGCCATCGGCCAGATAGATGGTCTTACCATCCTCCGACCAGTGAGAGACAGTGTAGGTGCTACCGTCCTTGGCGTAGATCACAGCAGTACTCTGGAAGCTGCCGCGGTGCAGACCGTGGTTGACGGTAGCGCGGGAGACCGCATCAAATGCGCCAAGGTCGTGCTCCTCGTGGCTGTCCAGCTGTGCAGAGGCGGCAGCGTTGCCGGCAGCATAGACCGTCTCGTTTGCCCAGTACTCATCCCAAGTCAGGGCAGCGTAAAGATAGGTGTATTTTTCGCCGAACAGGAAGTCCAAAAAGCCGTTTTCCTCCTCGGCGGGGGCTGCTGCAAAGGCGGTAGCGGTCAGCAGGCTGAACGCCATGGCCGCCGACAGCAGCAGGGAAAGAAATTTCTTTGCTCTCATGAAAAATGCTCCTTTCATCGCAAAGGCAGAGAATCACTGCCACATAGTTAGTTGATCCTAACATTTCGCGCAAAAAAATCTGTGGGGTAATGCCCCTCAGATGGTTAGGTTGAACTAATTTGACGAAATTTAAAATAGCACGCATACAGGGGCTTGTCAAGAAAAAACAGGGATGTTTACGGAGGTTAATTTTTCGGCAGAAGGTGCCGACAGCACCCGCTATACCGCAAAGCCATTGACCTTTTTGCCGGAGCCATGCTGTATGTTGTGGTGGAGGAACTGATCCCAGAAATGTCGCAGGGATAGCACTCCAACGTCGGCACGGTGTTTTTTGCGGTGGGCTTCAGCGTGATGATGGTGCTGGATGTGGCACTGGGGTGACGGTTGGGGGTTCCCGAAAGCGAAATCTCTTTCAAAATCTCCGAAAATGCCTAAACTTCTTGACAGAGGAGACGGCAGGGCGTATTATTTTGGCAGAAGGACCGCTGAGAAGCGGCTTTTTATAGAATGAAAAGTTAGCATTGTCTAACTCACAACTCTGCCCTATACGAAGAAATAGATCTCTTCTATTTACAGGTGGAAAATAAGTAGAGAAGGAGCGTATCAGGATGAAGATCTACCATTTTGGTGCAGAGGATGCCCCGGTGCTGTTGCTGCTGCCGGGCACCTGTTGCCATTGGAAAAGCAATTTCGGTGCGGTGATCCCGCTTCTGGCTGACAGCTTCCGGGTGCTGTGCGTCAGCTACGATGGCTTTGATGAGACTGAACAGACCGAATTTCCCACCATGCTGGAGGAGACCGAAAAGATCGAGGCCTACCTCAAGACCCACTGCGGCGGTCACATCCGGGCGGCCTACGGCTGCTCTCTGGGCGGCTCGTTTGTGGGGCTGCTGGCGGCACGGCAGAACATCCACATGGACTGTGGCATTCTGGGCAGCTCCGATCTGGATCAGGCATCGCCGTTGACGGCAAGCTTGCAGACGGATTTTCTGCTGCCATTGATCTACCCTGTGGTGCGGGACGGAAAGATTAAGGCGAAATTTCTCCAAAAGCGTCTGGACAAGTGTGCTAAAGAGTCGGGGGATTATGTCAAGGCTTTTCTGAAAATGTTTGGCGATGCCCGCCCTTATGTGACCATGCAGAGCTGTAAAAATCAGTTCTATTCCGATCTTATCACTCCGCTGCCGGATAAGATCCATGTACCCGGTACCGAGATCCATATTTTTTACGCCCTGAAAATGGGCGCAAAATATCGCGCCCGGTATCAGCAGCATTTTGCACATCCTGTTCTCCATGAGCAGAACTTGCAGCACGAGGAATTGCTGGCCTGTCACCCGGAGCAGTGGGCGCATCTGGTAAAAAGCATTGCATTGTGAACGGTAAAACGTATCTGGAGCAAGCAGGATTTTGTAAGATCCAGAACCACAAAAATAAAAAGGGCTGGCTGTGCATCACAGCACAGAAATGAGGTGCGATCATGTCGAAAAAAGCAACGGAATTTCAAAGAAAAGCAATGAGCTGGATGTACCGGGGCAAGGAAATCTTCAAGCCTTTGAACACTGGCTGGATCGACGAGAATGTTGCCTGCGTGCGCGAATGGGTGGCTAACATCTTCTTCTACCGCAAAGGCGATACGACCATTATGATCGATGCGGGATATAACTACGACCGCCTTGCCGAAAAAATGGGCTGGCTTGAGATTGATCCGAAGTCGATACACCATATCCTTATCACCCATCAGGACACCGACCATGTGGGTGCGGTGGAAGCAGACAGTCCGGGGCTGTTCCGGAATGCGAAGCTGTACATCGGCGAGATCGAGAACCGGTATCTCACCGGCGAGGTGCGGCGAAAAGTCATCTATCATCTCTATAAATTGCCGCAGGTGACGATCAACAATGAAAAAGCGCTGCTGCACGATGGTGAGGTCATCGACATCGACGGGATCAGGATCGAGTGCTTTC
>ONZU01000729.1_pt1 | contig 26112 bp, 17 predicted proteins | sample 1671161 | NCBI WGS metagenome assembly ONZU01 (sample SAMN06348128, study PRJEB24527) | human gut metagenome | biome: human gut; feature: ankylosing spondylitis patient; material: feces | host: Homo sapiens | place: China | collected 2015-10
TTAAACAAAACTGCTTCCCCCATCGCTCAAAGATGGGGGTTTTGAAGAGCTTCCTTATGGCGCCCCTGTTTCAATTGACATTGTTGAAGTTCGGGGCGGCGGCAGGATTGATGCATATGGCGTGAAAAGCCCGGACCTGGAACAGAAGATCACGATTGGAACGCTGCATGTTGCAGAAGATTCGGAATTTGCTTTTTCCAATTCACGTTCGGATAATGCGGATGCTCAATCCAAGGCCGACATTTCCATCGGTTCGGTGGTTCTGGGAAAAAATGCTTCGTTTGAAAATGGAGTTTGGAAAGAGCCCGTGGACGAGAAGTTCCGCGGCGGCGCAAATGTGACGATCAAAAATCTTTCAGGTGAAGACGCCGAGATCACGAATCACAATACGGCCATGACGATCGGTGAAGGAAATGACGCTGTGGTTGCGTTCAACGGCAAGATCACCGACGTCGCGAATTCAGTGGCGCTGACTCTCAATGAACGGTCGTCCTGGACGGTTGCTTCTAAGAGCAATGTCGGGGAACTCAAGCTCGACGGAGGGATGATCGATGTCTCGAAGACGGACGGCGACCTTGCTTTGGCAACGCTCAATGGCGAAGGCGGCACGATTGTTCTGGACGCTTCGAAGACGAATACGGTTGACGTTGCGGCAACTGATGAGAACACCAGAGTGGAAGTCAAGGCAAGCGAAAATGCCGACTTGGTGACGGGTGATCAGGCTGCAGGCATGGTCGATCGTTTGGAGGGCGTCGACAACAAGATCGGGCGCGTCGATGAAGGCATGTACAACGGTGCCATCAACGTCGATGCCGACGGCAATGTGACGGTGGAAAGGAACAGGCTGTTGGCCGACACCCTTGAATTGGCATCCGCCTCGACGCTCAGCCTCAACCGCATCCTTATGAACGATGTCCGGAAGCGCCTCGGTGACATCCGTTCGGCGACGGACGCTAGCGGGGTTTGGGCCCGCTATGATGGCGGCAAGCTTTCGGGCAACGGCACGACGAACAAGTTCCATACGATTCAGGTGGGCGGCGATACGATGCCCTTTGCCGGGATGCCGCTTCGTCTCGGCGTGACGGCGAGCTATACGACGGGTGACGTCGACCATACTCGCGGCGACGCCGACATGGACGCGTACAGTTTTGCCGCCTATGGCACATGGTTCGCAGACAACGGGATGTTCGCGGACCTGATTGCCCGCGTCGCCAAAGCGGAAAGCGACATGACCGTCGACGGCGTTTACAAGGGCTCGCTCGACAACATGGCCTACAGCCTCTCGGGCGAATTCGGCTGGCGCCTTGCCCTAAACAACATGTTCTACGCCGAGCCGCAGGTTGAGGCGACCTACACTTACATCGATTCGGACACGATGACGCTCAACGGCGGGAACTCGTCCTACCACTATGAAGTCGAAGGCATCGACAGCTTCATCGGTCGCCTCGGCGTTCTTGCCGGCATGACGTGCCCGAACGACATGGGTGACGTCTACCTGCGCGCGTCGGTCGTGCATGAGTTCATGGGTGACGCCGAAATCAAGGGTGCCAACGGCGCAACTCTGGAAAACGACGGCAAGGACACCTGGTTCGAATACGGAGTCGGCGCGAACTTCCGCGTCGGGCAAGACGCCTACGTATGGGTTGACCTTGAACGCACCGCAGGTGCTCTCGTAGATGAAGACATCCGAGGCATGATTGGGGTGCGCGTCGGATTCTGATGATGTCTTTCGGTGACGCCTCGTCGAGGCGTTTGATAATCGATACCCAGCCATAAGGAAGCTCTTCAAAAACCCCATCTCTGAGAGATGGGGTAAGCAGATTTGTTTAAATTAGAGGCTCTTGGCTGGGGTCGGAAAATTGGGCTCTTCAGGGGTACTTGTGGGTAACAGGTACCCCTTTTAGTCTCGAATACCCTAGTCTAAGAGGCGGCTTCGGCTGGCACGACATCTCCTGGAAGCACCACTTTCAGGTCTGAGCAGCAGAGCATGATCATGTCGGTCATATTCTGCAGATTACGAAAACCATACGCGCGCCGCAGGATGAGCTTGATGGTGTTGTTCACCGATTCACATTTCGCGCTTCTGAGACCGTGTTCAATCGTATTGAGGATGTAGGTCCAGTGGCGCTTGATCTTCTTCGCCAGGTCCTTAACCGAGTTCATTCGCGAATGGGAAGCACGCCAGTACCAATGCTTCAGCTCGCGTTCAGCCTCCTGAACGTTGTCCAGCTTTAGGATGAATCGGAGCTCTTCCTTGAGGCAATAGGCGCGGTATAGACGAGGGTGTGTGTCTCGGAAGAATTCCAGACGTGCCTGTTGCGTTTGCGTCAGGTTTTCCGGTGCCTTCCCCATGACGAGTCCGACCAGTCACTTCGCGTCCAGGGCTTCTTCACAGAGCATGTCGACCTCTTCGAACAGGGCACGTCCTTCACGCTGATCCACGTTCAGAAGAGCGCTGAGGACGAACAGGCCAACGGCTTTGCCGAAACGGGCACGATCGCCAACGAGGTCGAGTCCATTCTCACGCGCGCCGGCATGAACGTCTCGACCAAGACGCTCTACGGTGACGTGGGCGACGTCATCGCCGAACACGCCGAGGAAGAGAACTACGACATGATCGTCATGGGCTCCCACGGCTACAGTTCCGTCTCCGCCACGTTGCTCGGCTCCGTCACGATGACGGTTGCGAGCGAGTGCGACGTGCCGCTCCTGATTGTCCGCTGACAAGTGGATTCCCTCTCTTGGGGGCACCAGACGACAAGGCCGTCCTGCATCACGCAGGGCGGTCTGTCTTTTGAGCGGGTGCTATGTCGAAGGGTAGAGCGGTCCGGAATCGCGAAGCTTGTCGATGAAGAGAAGGATGGGAAAGGCGACCGAAAACGGCAGGCATGAAAAAGGCCGGCGGCTCCTTTCGGATGCCGCCGGCCCTTGCTTCAGGATGACTCAGTGCAGAGGATCAGGTCCGAGCACTGAAGGATCCGGTTAGAAGCGGTGCGTCAGACCAAGGTAGGCCTGAGTCGTCTTGTCAGAGCCTTCATCGTCATACTTGACCTGGGCGAAGCCGGCACCCGTGTAGACGGACGTGCGCTTGGAGAGGTAGTACTCGTACTTGGCACCGAAGGCGTAGCTCTTGGCATCAACGTCTTGGTCAGCAGATTCGACGGAGAAGTCCGTGAAGTAGGCTGCAACCGTCAGGTCGCCGCCGGCAACCGGGACGATCGTGCCGAGGTGAACGCCGTAGCCCTTGACACCGTCGGCAGAAGCGTTGTCGAATCGAACTGCATCGTCTTCAGTAATGGCGGTGAGCTGAGCGGCCTTGATGCCCTTGAAGTACTGGCCCATAACGAAGGTCTTGGCGAAGCCGCAGTCGTAGTTGCCGCCGAGGTAGACGATCTGGCCGTCATCGTGTTCAGCAGCGCCGAAGGACTTGTAGTTCTCGAATTCGTAGGCGAGGACCGTCTGGAGAGCGCCGAAGTCGCCGGTAAGAGCGGCGGAGCTGTAGCGGTTCACGGCAGAGGAGCCTTCACGACCGTTGTCCTTGTTAGTGGAGTCTTCGTTGAAGGAGTACTGGACCGTAGCCTGGAGACCGGCGAACTTCGGGGTCTGGTAGGTGACCATGTTGTCGTAGCGGTCGGACGTGGCGAAGCCGAAGACGTTGTTGTCGCCGCCGTCGAAGGCATCAGCCGTGGCGAGGACGAGGTCATACGTGCCGGCACCGGAGCCAACGCCGCCCATGCGGCCCATGGAGAGCGTACCGAAGTCGGAGTAGAGGGAGACGGAAGCTTCGCGGTCGAAGATGCGCTTTTCGGACTTGAGTGCGCCGGAATCGGACTGGAAGCCGTTTTCAAGCTTGAAACCGACCTTGAGGCCGTTGCCGAGTTCTTCCGTGCCCTTCAGGCCGAAGCGGGAGGCGGAGGAGACGCCGGAGTCCATGGCGAAGTTGTTGACGTCAGCCTTGGAGTCGTCAGCAAAGGTCTGGTGCGTGTAGATGAGGCCCGTGTCGACGACGCCGAAGAGGGTCACGTCAGCAGCGGAGGCATAGCCGGCGGCAACGCCGAGAACGGCGAGCGCGGCGAGAGACTTCTTGAACATTTGTGTATTTCTCCAATTTCCTCCGTTTCCGGAGGATCGAGGGGTTTGAATTGATCGCAACGTAAATCTAGTGCCGATGCGGGCGGTACGCAAACCCATCTCAACAACGTTCGGGCAAATGAAAGCGAACGTCCACGAGCGACGCAGGGCATTTCGGAAATACCTCGACGGATCCGGACGAAATGAGCGCTTCCCTTGATGCGCAAGGGTTTGCCGCCTTCTTTTAGCGAAGGAAGGGTATTCCCGAGGGGCGGCAAAAGGGGCCTTCAAAAAGGGACGATCCTGACGTCAGGCGCGGTTGTAAAAATATGTATTTCGTGTGCGGAGTGTTGCGAATTAGCAACAACCGGCCCGGGAGCCGGACGTTCAAGAGCGGGGTAGGGTGCCTTGTGAAGCGCTCTCCTGCAGTTGTTTATAATTGACACCCTGCCGTACATCCGCATAGGGGATGAGCCTCAATGAGTGTCGGTCGGCGCAAAGGAAACGGGCGACTCCTCCCTGGGAGCCGCCCGTCCTGTTTTTCAACCCTGAATCCCGGTCCGCGGAACCGATCTTTCCCATGCGGACCGAAGGATCAATGCGTGAGCCTCATCAGAAGCAGTGCGTGAGGCCGAGGTAGGCCTGGTAGCCCTCTTCCTTGTAGACGTCGTCGGCGGAGTAGTCGAGCTTGGCCTTGTACCAGCCCGTGCCGCCATAGACGGAGGTGCGCTTGGAGAGCGGGTATTCGTACTTGAGGGCGACGCCGTAGTACTTGCCGTCGACGTCATCGGCGTCGTACTTGGCCGTGGAGTCGACGTAGTAGAGGCCGCCCGTGAAGTCGCCGCCCGCGACGGGGACGATCGTGCCGACGTGAGCGCCGTAGCCCTTGACGCCTTCACCGTCAACAGGGGCACCTTCGAAGGCGTCGGCGGCGAATGGATTTTCAGCGAGGCCCTTGAAGTACTGGCCCATCACGAAGACCTTGGCGACTTCGAAGTCGTAGTTGCCGCCGAGGTAGACGACCTGACCGTCTTCGGTGTTGGTCTGAGCATTGTCACCGAAGGAGGCGTAGTTCTGGGTTTCATAGGCGAGCACGCCCTGGAAAGCACCGAGTTCAGCGGTCAGTGCGAGGCCGAGATAGCGGTCGACCTGAGAGGAGTTTTCGCGTTTCGTGTTGTCGACGCTGTTTTCGTTGAGCGAGTACTGGACCGTGGCCTGGAAGCCGGAGAAGCTCGGCGTCTGGTAGGTGACCATGTTGTCGTAGCGGTCGGACGTGGCGAAGCCGAAGACGTCGCCGTCACCGCCGTCGAAGGCGTCGCCGATGGCGAAGGCGGCGTCAAAGTCGCCGGCGGCGGAACCGATCGCACCCATGCGGCCGAAGGAGAGCTTGCCGAAGTCGCCGGAGAGCGTCAGGGAGGACTCGCGGTTGAAGAGGCGGTCGTCGCCGAAGCTGCCGTCGTCGGCGTTGTAGCCGTTTTCAAGCTTGAAGCTCACGGTCATGCCGTTGCCAAGATCTTCGGAACCCTTGATGCCGAAGCGGGACGCGGAGGAGATGCCGCTCTCAAGAGCGAAGGAGTCGGTCTTCGTCGTAACGCCCTTGGTTTCGTCCTTGGAATGCTTGTAGAGGAGGCCGTTGTCGACGATGCCGTAAAGCGTGACTTCGGAGGCGGAGGCAAGGCCCGCGGAAAGGCTGAGAACCGCAAGGGCGGCCATGGACTTCTTGAACATGAGAAATGCTCCTGATGGTTTGCGCGCTCCCGAAGGCGGGAGCAGCTGGAAATGTCGGATGAAACTCTAATGCGAGTCATTCTCATTGCGCAAGCGTCATCACGAACCGCGGAGAAGGGCTTCCAATGACTTTCCGATCGAATCGAACTGTCGTTCGCAAACGACAATGCGACTCACTCTCATTGCAGGAGAAGGCTTGCCGACAATCGTTCTCATTGAAAACGGCAATGATGTGGACGCGTGACAGGGGGATCGGGACGCGTTCCGAATACCGCAAACATGGTATTTGCGAGAGCCTTTTTCGTTGCAAACGCGCCACACGCTGGCGCTTCAGGAGGGCTGCCAATGGCGGCGCTTGAGCTCAAAGCGCCTCTCGGGACGGGGGTTATGCGCCCTGCGCCCCGAGGGAAATTTCTTCTGACGGGAAATGGCGAATTTTCAGGTTCCCTTTGACAAGACGGGGTGGGGCGGTGCATCATGAAGGGGCTTAACAGCTGCAACGTGCATGCTGCAGACTCCGGTCAAGCAAGCACAATCTCCGCCGCCTCTTCATCTGAAGAAGGCGCGCGTCACATCTTCAACCCCACGAGGGCGTTTGCCCTCGGGGCCCTGCACATGCGGGGTACGTGGGGTCGGGCGTCCTCGTTTTCTTTTTTCAAAGGAAACAAAATGACTCCCGACAACAATCTCTCCCATCTCACTCCCGCAACCCGCACGGTCCCGGCCTCCGTCTTCGGCGAACATCTCGCCGGCGAACGCGACTGCCTGGGCTACCAAGTCGAAACGCTTCCTGCTTTCGCCCGCACCCGCATCCCCGTCCTGAACCCGTGCCACTTCTTCAACGAGGCGCACTACCGCACGCTCGCCGCGTGGTGGACCCTCGCTCGCCGTGAACCGATCTACGTGTCGGGTCCGTCGGGCTCCGGCAAGACCAGCACGGCCATGCAGTTCTGCGCCCGCCTCGGCATTCCCGTGGTGAGCGTCACTGCACGCGCCCGCATGGACCGCCGAGAGCTTCTCGGTCACTGGGCCCTTCAGGGCGGTGAGACTCGCTGGATCGACGGTCCTGCGCTTCTCGCCTGGAAGCACGGCTGGACGCTTCTCATCAATGAATTCAGCGCAGCACCCGCAGACATGTGGGTGAGCTGCAACGACATTCTTGAGGGGCTTCCGCTCGACAACGGCGCAACCGGCGAACTCATCGTTCCGCATCCCATGACCCGCGTGATCGTCACCGACAACACGCGCGGCCATTCGAGCGAGATTGACGAAGGGTTCTTCGGTCGTCAGATCCAGGACAGGTCGGTCATCGACCGCTTCTGGCACATGCGCATGGAAGGTCTCGGCGAAGCCGAGGAAGCCTCCCTGCTTGCAGCGACGGCCGATCAGGACTGGCTCGCCGAGTTCGAGCCCGAGGTCCTCGACAGGCTCTTCAAGGCGCTCGCGCGTCTTGGAGCCGACAGCAGGGCCGCGGCTCAGGCTCAGGCCATCGGCTTCGAGTCCCGAGCCGTCCCGCTCAGCTTCCGCGTCCTCTCGAGAATGCGGAACATGATGCTCGACGCCGCAAGGATGCCCGCAGCATCCGACGATGATCCTCTTCGCAGGATCATCAGGACCAGTCTGACCGAAGCCCTCGACTCCACCGCTCGCGAAGCGGCGGAGACGCTGGCGGTCACGGCGATCGGCAACCTCATTCATGAGATGAGGGTGTCGCGCGCCAGAATGGTCCTCAAGAACGCCGCGGGCTCCGCGCTCAAGGCAGCGTCCGTCTGACAATCGTCGAAAGGACTTTTTCATCAACCCCGAGGGGATGCTTCATCCCTCTCGGGGACGGACGTCCCCTCATTCATTTGAGAGACGACCGTCATGAAACTCAGTCTTGACATGCGCGGGAATCAGGCCCCCGCCGCGGTTGCAGTGCACCATTCGTTCAACATCCATTCCGAAGGAGGCGAACGATGCGCACCGTAATCGTGGAAAACGTCGAAACCGCCGAAGCGAAAAAGCAGAGGCTCGCCACCACCGCCGTGGATGCAGCGCTCGAGATCCTCCGCACGGAGGCCTCGGGCCTTGTCATCGAGGCTGCAGCGCCCCTGGTCTTCCAGGGACTCTGCCGCCGCGACAACATCCGCGTCGAGTTTACGCAGACCCCGATGACGAACGGGCGCGTGATCTGGCTCGGTCCCATCGACCTCGGCCACAAGCTCGCGTCCATCTACGTCTACGGACACGGATGCCACGAACGTCATCACGTGATGTACACCAACTTCGCGGCGATGAGGGGGATCGGTGATCCCGGCGTTCGCGACCTCGCGAACGTCTTCGAGGACATCCGCGTGGACAAGCTCGGTGCTGCGGACTACGCAGGCTACCTGCTCTGGCGACTCGTGCTCTTCAAGGCGCACGAGGCGACGGGGACGGCCGGCTGGAGCAATCCGAACGACCTTGAACCTGCACACCTCTTCGCAATGATGCTGCTCACGACCCTCGAATTCGAGGTGCTCGGGATCGACATGTTCGAGGAGATCTCCGCGAACCTTCGCGGGGAGTGCGACCGGCTCTTCGGACCAAGGCCCATGGCCCGCGTCCTGAAGATCGTGCGCGCAGCCTTTCCGCTCGACTCCACGGAGGCGGCGGTGGAGCTCGCGCACAAGGTCATGCGGTGCATCCGCGCCGAGAAGAACAAGGCGCTCAAGGCTGTCGAGGAAGCGGCAGGCGAAGGCTCTACGGACAACTTCGAGTTCCGTCAGGGCGAAGGCCAGTCGCTTCTCTTCGACGACGACGGCGCGGTGACCCCCGAGGGTGATCCGCGTCTGATGCACCCCGAGCTTGAGGCGATCAACCGAAGCGTCCGGTGCCTCTCGGTCATTTCCGACAAACGGCAGTGGCCCGATCGCGAGCCCGAGGAGGAAAGCTTCCGCAAGCTCATCGGCAACGGTGAAGCCAGCAACGGCGATCCGACCTTCGCTTCGCCCGAGCGTCACTTCGCCGATGACCGCGAGTATCCGACGCTGCAGCCCGAGAAGGCGGCGCTGAACCGCCGTCTCTTCTACAGGGCGCTCGCCAACAGCGCATCGCTCAGAAGGCTCCTTCAGAGCGCGCTCATCCACCCGCAGTCGAACCCCGACAGGCTCGACGAACGTGGAGAGGAGCTCGACGGAGATGCGCTTGCGCTCGCCTTCACGGGTGAAACGGCGGTCTTCCGCCGCGAGCTCGTGCGTCCGGGACGCGAAGCGGTCGTCGAGATCATTCTCGACGCTTCGGGTTCCATGGAAGGCGAGGCGATCACGCTTGCCAAGGTCGCCTGCATCCGCCTCCTTGAGGCGCTCCGTGCGGTGACCGGCGTGAAGGCATCCCTGACGATCTTCCCCGGCCCGAACCGTCGCAGCGTCACCTGCGCGGCGGACTTCAACACGCCGGTGAGCCGTGCGCTCAAGCACGTCGACTTCCTTCCCGGGTTCGGTGCGACGCCGATCCTTCAGGCGCTCTTTCACTCTGCGATCGTTCTCGATCAAAGACCGGAGCCCGCGAAGATCGTCTTCGTCATCACCGACGGCTGGTTCCCAAAGGGGCCGGTCGACAACCTCGTCAAGGCACTGGAAGACCGCGGCATCGCCGTCGCAATGGTCGGCATCGGCAGGCACAGCACCCCAAAGGGGAGCATCATCGCCAAGGCCGAAAAGATCGCCGACCTTCCGCGGGCCGTTGCAAAGGTCCTTTCGGGCCTTGCGGGCAAGCTCCGCGGGATCGCCGCATAGGCGAAACCCAAGGGGCATCTGAAGGCACGCGTCTTCGACTTTTCGACACGACCGGGACAGACGGAGGACTTCTCCTCCGCCGCCCGGCCGCCGTCGATTCTTCCATCATCTCCCTTCGCTTCAGGCTCCCTGCCTGAGGCCGCAGTGCGGCGTCCTCTTCACGCCCGTTCCGTCTCCCGCCCATCATTCTCCGCATCATCCTCACACGAAGAGGCCGGCGCACTGCGAAACACCATCATCCATTTCAACCCGCATCCAGCCTTGCGTCTTTCCTTTCCTCAATCTCCCATGCAACCCACCGAAACACGATTCCTCACGCGCGCCTCCGCCGGCCCAGAGCAGTGGCAGAGCGCCGTCTCGGGCTACGCGTCCGACCCGATGCGAAGGCCTGTGCCGCTCTCCGACACGGATCCCGACGACTGTCTTGTCGCGCATCCCGCCGACGGGCGTCTGCGCACGATCCTCGCGCCTGAGGATCCTGTCCGCATGCTCCTTCGTCACAGGGCCGCCGTCGAGCAGCTGAGGATGGCCGTGGGCTCGCGCAAGCTTTTCGAATCGCACCTCATGCCCGCCATGGCGGGCTGGGCCGCGATGGTCCAGGGTCTTCCTCGAGATGAAAGGGGCCTTTGGTCAGGTCCGGACGGCCTTTTTGAAGCCGGCCTCATGTTTGCAAGAGGCGCGATCAATGCGGTCGACGCCCGCGTGATCGGGCCCGAACTCGCGCCGGGCATCCGTGACGACTGGACGCTTCGTCTTCGAATCGCCGCCGCACTCGCCGGCCTCATGAGCGACAGCCGCAAGCTCGCCGCCCTGAAGCTCGAGGCGGGAAGCGAGGATCCGGGTACGGGCACCTTCACAGTTACGAGCCGCTTCAATCCTTCTGAAGAAACGGCACTGTCGTTTTGCGTGCACGAGATCGGGCGCGTGATGAGGCTCGAGCGCCACACGGCGCGCGAATCTGCGGGAAGACTCCCGACGCTCAACGCCGACGTCCTTCGCCTCGTCGTCCCGCGTGAAACCCTGATGTGGCTCGGCGTCATCGAGCGTCCCGACGGCGAGACCGTTCTCACGGCCCTCAAGGCCGCCGTCACCTATGCGGCCGGCCAGACGGAGGCCGAACGCCTGATCGCGGAGGCCGCAGCCCGCGGTCGCGAATGGGCGATCAACCGTCGCGCTGCTGAGGCCGCCAGACGAGAGGGCAAAAGTCCGCTCCTTCGCGGCTTCGCATCCGTCTATCGTGCCGAATTCAGCCAGAGGCTCTATGACGGACACTGGCGGCTCAATCGAGGAGACTCGCCTGTCGTGTGGGCCGACGACGGCCTTGCGCTTCGTTGGCCCGACGGCTTCACCGACATTGCGGCCACCGCAGACGACAAGTGGCTCTTTCGAGACGTCCCCGACGAACCCGACGTAGCGGCCGAAATCCTCGTCGCCGACGGCTTCGCGATGGCCAATGAAGCGGGCAATCCGCTCTGGCTCACAGAGTCGGACTGCATGGCGGGCGAGGGCGCGTGGCTGCGCCTCACCGACTGCGACATGCTGGTTGCGAACGCCCGTCGAGCGGCGGACGCCGCAGGCGAATCCCTTCCCATGCGCTTTCCCGCACTCTTTGAAAAGCGTCCGTCGTCAAGCGCCAGGTCGGGCGGCACGGTGGCAAGACAGTGCTGGGCATTGTCCGTCCCCTCTGAGCTCGAAGCTTCCGACAAGGCAGCGGCGCTTGCAAGGGCGCTCGAGGCCGTGAACACCCGGGACGACGCCGTCATGCTCGTGCATCCCGAAGGCGTCTTCGTCCCCGAGAGCCTTCTCCCCGACGGATGGATCGAGGATCCGGCCGAAGCGGGGATCCTCCTGAGAGTCAAGGCCATGCCCTTTGCCGAAGGCGTACGACACATGAGGGCCTCGCCCATTCGCCGCGTGCGGATGACGGGATCCTCCGCCTCGCGGGCCGCCCGATACGACCCCGGCCACAGGGGCGCAAAGGACGGTTCGATCGAACTCACGGGCGTCGTCATCAACCGGCATTCCGTGCGCCCCGTCGTCCGATTCGTCAATGGCGAAGGGCGCACCGTTGAAGAAACCGAAGGCCACTGGCCGCGCGTCCTCGACATGGAGGCGATCGACCGCGATCCCCCGAAGGGGACCGAAGCCTTCAGGGCGTTGCAGCGCGCCGTCGGCTGGAAGCCGAGGGAACGCGCCTCCGAGAAGGCCTGACCATAAAGGAGAACAACAGAATGAAGACAACAGAAGCCGTCACGAGCGGCGTATCCTCCTCGCGACTCACGGGCTGGCGGCCCGCATGGGAGGGCTGGAGCGCGGCTGCGGGATTTGCAGCCGCAGGCACCACCGCTGCCATGGTCCCCGGTTGGTGGGGCGCGGGCCTGGCCTCCGTCCTCGCTCTCATGGGCGTCGTGCGCACCGCCGAAGCCCTCAGGACCGCTTCCCGCCGCATTCCGCTCGCAGGCTTTGCGCCCGCCTTCATTCACGCGCGCGACCTCATCCGCATTCTTCGTGAAAAGGGCATGGACGAGAAGAAGGCTGTCGACCCCGTTAGGAAAACCGCCCGCGAGCGTCTGGTCGCGCGCTACGAAGCGGGCCGCATTGCGCTTCTCGACTCAATGCGTTTCAACGCAGGCCGTGAAGGCAGGCTCGTCAAGAACCTCTGGATCGGCCGAGGATTCGAGTGGACTCCCGCACACGCTCAGGCGCTCTATGAACTCGCCGCCACGCCCGTCAAGCCCGTAATCGTCCCGAAGCGCATCCGCAAGGCGCTCTCACTTCCGGACCCGCTCGGGGCCGGAGACATCGGAAGTCCCATCATTCACGGGATCGGTGCGACCGAAGAGGACGACATCGTGCGTCCTCTCTCGAGTCTCGGCGGCGGCACGCTCATCGTCGGCACGACTCAGGCAGGGAAGGGCGTGATGCTCACGAGCCTCGTCACCCAGGCGATCCTCCGGGGCGAGCCCGTCATCGTCATCGACCCCAAGAGCAGCAAGCGTCTTCGCAACGCCGTCTGGAAGGCGGCCGAGATTGCCGGTCGTCCCGCCCCTCTTGAATTCCATCCCGCCTTTCCCGAAACGGGCGTCAGACTCGATCCGCTCGGCGCATGGACGCGTCCCACGGAACTTGCCACCCGCATTGCGGCCGTCATGCCGCCTGACAGCGGGGCCTTCGGCAACTTCGCCTGGATGGCCGTCAACGTGGCCGTCGAAGGAGTCTTCTACGTGACCGAAAGGCCGAGTCTTCTGGGGCTGCGCCGTCTTCTCGAAGGCGGCATCGATCCGCTTCTCAAGAAGGCTCTGGCCCGATCCTTCCGGGACGCAGGCATCGACGACTGGGAGGAACAGGTCGAGCGCATGGACAAGCGCAACATCTGTCCGCCCGCAGCCAATGCGAGCATCGAGCTCACCGCAGCCGTTGCCCTCTGGGAGGAGACCGTCGGGAAGAAGGACGAAGGGGACGCCAACGCCGTCGTGGGCGGCCTCATCGCCGTCTTTCGTCACAACCGTGAGCACTACGCGAAGATCACGGCCTCGCTCCAGCCCGTTCTCTCGATGCTCACGGGCGGCACGCTCGCCAAGAGCTTCTCGCCCGATCCGTTCGATCCCGACGACGAGCGTCCGATCGTGACGGTGGAGAGGGTTGTTGAAGGCGGCGACATTCTCTATCTCGGTCTTGACGCGCTTCCCGATTCGACCGTCGCAGGCGCGCTCGGCTCCATCATCCTCGCCGACCTCACGGCCTATGCCGGCAAGCGATACAACCGAGGCGAATCGGGTACCGACGTGAAGTCCGTCTCGCTCTTTGTGGACGAGACCGCCAACGTCATCAACGGTCCCATGATCGAGCTCCTCAACAAGGGTCTGGAAGCCGGCATTCGCGTCACCGCAGCCATGCAGACCGTAAGTGACCTTGCCGCAAGACTCGGGAGCGACAGCCGCGCCCGCATGGCGCTCGGCAACTTCAACAACCTGATTGCGTTGAGAAGCAAGGACCGCCTCACGCAGGAATTCATCTGCGAAACGTTCGGGAAGACCACCGTCTGGTCGACATCTGCCTCGCTCTCCTCATCGGCCGACGGCTCTCCCGTCCCGGACTTCCGTGCCTCCGTCACGCGCAGCATTCAGGGGCGGCGTGACGAAGTCGTCCCGCCCGACGTCCTTGGCCGACTGCCCAACACCGAGTTCTTCGCAAGCGTCTCGGGCGGCAGGCTCTACAAGGGGAGGATTCCGATCCTTCTCTCCGACGACTGACCGCGCCCATTCAAATCAGATTGGAACAAAAATATGAAGTACATGCTGACCGCGACAGCGCTCGTTCTCATCCTCATGGTGATGTGGCTGCCCGCCAGAACCCCGCCCGAGATCTTCGAGGAGACGGCCTTGAGAGAGGCGCTGATGCTGAGGACAGGCGAGGGGATTCCCATGCCCGAGACGGCCGCGAACCTGGCGGTTGAATATCTTGACGGGCTCGTCTGGATATCCGGCGTCCCCGACCGCTACACGCTTCGACCCTACGGCGGTGCCCCGATGACGAAGGACGAGTTTGCCGAGATCGGCAGGGCTGCCGAGCGCACCGCCCAGACCGAGTGGCTGCGTGCCATGAAGAGCCTTTTCGTGATGGCGACCCAGCGCCTTGCCGTCATGACCGCAGGTACCATCGCACTCATGCCCTTCATCCTCGCGCTTCTCGTCGACGGTTTCGTTCGTCGCCGCATCCGCGAAGCCGAGTACCACGCACCGAGCCCAACCTGGTGGACCGCCTCCCTCTCCCTGCAGCTCCTTGCGGTCTGCCTCGGGATGGTGGCCATCATGCATCCCAACTATCCGCCTCAGTGGCTTTCCGTCTTTCCCGTTGCGTTCGCCCTGGCCGCTCGCATGACGGCAGCGACCTGGCACAGGTTCATTTGAGATTTCCCTTGGAATTCCCCGTCCAATGAGATGTCTCAACATTGGGCGGGATTTCCTTTTCTGAAAACTCGGCCTCAGGCCTCCTGCTTATTCACGCCTCCATCGGCGAAGGCCTGCAGCGTGCTCGTCACGGCCGTCTTTTCTTCATTCGTCAGCACGTCCGTTCCAAAGAGATGGTGGAAGAAGAGGGCGTCGTAGGCGAGGGTGTATACCAGAGCCCTCTCGGAGCCGCAGGCCTCCTGCTTGACGCGGTCGAAGTAGCGCCTGTACCAGTCGCGCACAGGCTCCATGAACTTCCTGTTCTCTCTTGACGCCATGGCGAGCGCAACGAGCGGCGAAGAGCCGCTGTCGATTTCTCCCGACGTGAAGCCCTTGTACCACTCGGCATAACCGTACGCCACGTGGTGTGGGAGGACGCCCGTGGAAATAATCCACGGGCTTCTACCCGATTATGGAAAATTCTCGAAACAAAATACCCGGGAGGCCACGACATCAATAGTGGAAAACACTGTGGCGCAGGCTGACCGGTCGGGCAGAATGAACATAAGGACAGGGAAAAGCCGGACACCTCGATTCGCGACGGCGTGAACAAATCATGCATCACGACACGCGCGAGGCGCACCGCCCGTCCGTTTTCCTTCCAACCATCGTCGGCGCAGCCCTTTGGCAACTGCGCTGGCCCTTGACTCGAGGTTGCAACATGCTCTTGACGGACAATGACCGAAACGCTCTCGAAGCCTGCGATGAGAACGGCGTCACGAATGTAGGACGCATCTTCGCCTTGCTCGACAACTTCGTGGAAGAGGGTGTCCAGCAGGGCCGATTCTCACGCGAAGACGCCGATGCCGATCTGGAAATCGCGCTCTGGCGCTCGTTCGCGCTTCTGCAGTGCGACGACTACGTTTCATATGCACAGGCGGTCGAAGTGCTCCAAAAGGCCGAAGCTGCGGCCGCCGGGAGCGGTGTCTGGCATTATCGCCTCGCCGCCGCGCTGACGCACGTCGGTCGACTTCAGGAAGCCTTCGACATTGCCCGTCGGGGCGTCGAAGCCGAACCCGGCTATCCCTGGGGATGGCTCCATTATGCAAAGCTTCTGGCACACTTCGGGGAGACCGAAGCAGCACTGGGCGCCGTTCAGAGAGGCCTTGAGCTCGTGCCGGGTGACGCGGAATTCCTGACGCTCGAAAAGGAGATCCGGGACGGTGCGACGCTTCCGGAAATGCTCTTTCACTACATTCGCCCGGAACATGACGAAGACCTTCAGAGCAACCGCATGGATCTCAAAGAGGTGATGGAAAAGCACCAGGCGCTCCTGTGCGTGCTCAAGGATCCGGAAGGCTTCGAGGCGGCCTGCGCGGCGTTCGAATTTGACGAAATGAAGCCCGACGAGGAGTTGCCCTATCTTTTGTCGGCCCGCATGCCGGTCGAAGGCGTCCGCGTCCCTGTGACTCTGCGCATGAACGAGGCCGGACTCTCGCACATGCCGCCGGTCTGGATCCGACATGCCCGCAGCGCCATTGCCGACACGATGAACAAGCAGGATTTGAAGGCGGGCGACATCGTCAACGTCGCTTTCGACCTTGATCGCAGCATTCATCTCATCTTCATGCCCGATCCTGCGACCGGAGAGTCACGCGAGCACCACTTCAAGCTCAATCCGGCCGTTAGCGGCCTCGGGGATCGGGAGGCGCCCGAACGCTCCGAGGATCTCCCTCCCGACGTGGTCAAAATGCTCGAGATCGTCGCCGACCTCGACGAGAAAGAGGACTATCGCGGCATCATTCGACTGCTCGAAGCCGAGCCCGACGGCGAACGCCATCCGGCGCTCACCTTTGAGCTGGCACGCGCCTGCAACAATGAAGCCGATTTCGGCGGACCCGAACTTCTTCGTGCGATCCGGCTCCTTGAGTCCGTCCGTGACAGCTACGAAGACACGCACAAGTGGCAGTTCCGCATGGGCTATGCACTCTTTTATCTCGAACGCGAGGAGGAGGCGCTGCCCTGTTTCGAGCGTGCAGAAGCGCTGCAGAAAGGCGATCAGGATTCACTAGAATTCATGCGTCTGTGCCGTTTTCAGATGGCCTTTCCTCGTTTCGCGAAACCGCTGCGGGAGCGTATCAACGAATTCTGGGACGGCATGGCGCAGAAGACGCCCGGGCTGCTGAAGCGTCTGGCCGATCCTGACGAATGCCAGGATGCGCAGCTCGAGATCACCGAGGACCTTCAGAAGGTCGTCCCGGGAGCTCTGGCTTACGTCGGAGCCATTGCCGGCCCGGTGGATCTCAACCTCTCGGCCGACGGCGACTGGCTGAGGACCTATCTTCTGCGGGCACTCATCCGACGGATGCCCGAAGAGCTGAGGTCCGACTGGCGCTTGACGCTCGGACGCCGCAGAGGGTCGATCCCGCTGCGGTTCGACATCAACGGCAGGGAGCTCCATGCCGGCAACGTCTATCTCTGGGAAGAAAAGCCGGAGGACGGGGTTGCAGACCGGTTGATCGCCTACCACGAAGCCTTCGAAACTCTCGAGGAGCCCGACTATGCCGAAGCCTTTTCGTGCGTGCAGGCGCTCCTTGACAATGCCGTGGGCGAAGCGGTGCGGATGAAGTATTACTACGATCTTCGACTCACGCGCAAGCCTGAATCAGGCGTCGGCTTCTCGGTGCAGGAATTCCAGAGCTACCTGCGCGAAACCGATCCGATGAAGCTCGTCACGACGATGGATGACTATCTCGACGAGTCGAATGAATTCGACTGGGACGGATCCGAAGAAAAGGACTGCGATTACCTGCTCGATGCCGTGCATGCCGAGCTGTCCTGTCCGGCACTTGTCCTCGCCTACTTCAACAACGCCCCCGATCTCATGCGCATGCTCGCGCAGTCGGGCGCAACGGCGGGCACCCTTTACCTAAACACCCGCGATCGGTCGCCCGAAGGTCGAAGGGTGGTTCGAGATTCGCTCAGAACCGAGCTGCAGGCAAAGGTGCCAGAAGCTTATGAGAGTGTCGGCATCGTCGACGGCAGGCGGTATGCCTATGACGTGTTACTTGCCTGGGATCTCCCCGCAGTGCTCGAGGCTGCGCGGGAATTTGCAGAAGGACGCGACGACGTGCTCGAGATCGGGTTCCACTCCCTCTGGCGCGAAGCAGGCGGCCTTTCGATCCGGAAGCCCGACGAGGACTGACAGCGCAGGCCGTGCCGAAATGCGGCCTGGCAGGTCGCACCTGCGGTATTGCGGTATGGGCATCTGGCTCCCCTCAGCAGGATGGTTCAGAGGTGCCTGCCGCGTGAATGGACGGCGGCGTCAGCCGAGCAAGTGCCCAAGCACCGCCGCTGTAGCCACGCAGGCTGCGACCGTCCAAGCGAGGCCGTACTTTCTCGAGACGAGAATGGCGACCGCCAGTGCGCAGAGGTGCGCAGGGTTGGTAGTGAAGAAGAAAGGTGCTGCGATGGAGACCATCACGCATCCGGGCGCTGCCTCAAGGAGCGCCTGAGTTCTGACGGAGAACCTGCGGTTCTTGAGGAAAAGCCAGCCGAGAAGCCTCGTCGAGTACGTCATGACGAGCATGGCGAGAATCGTGAGGAACTCCGCGAGGTTCATGCCGAAGGCAAGTTCCCGCGTCATAAATTCAGGATTGAAGAGGGACTCGATCATTTGACGCCCTCCTTTTCCTCACCCGCCTTGTGACCTTCGACACGATCTCTACCGGTCGTGAACCAGACGGCTGCAAGACCGAGAAGGGAGCCTGCAGCGACGGCCACGGGGGTCGAGAACATCAGACTCATGAGGCCCGCAGCGACGAAGCTCACGATCCACGGCAGGCACTTCTTCGCGCCCGGCCACATCCCGGAAAGGATCGCGATGAAGATCGCGGGGAAGGCCATGGCAAAGCCCCAGACCTCGAGGTCGCCGAGATCGTTGCCGATCCATGCACCGGCGGCGGCCGAGCCCCACCAGGAGGTCCAGAGGGCAATGGCGCAGCCGACATAGAAGGGAAGCGAGAAGGCATCGTCGTTCGACTTCCCGAGCCTCTTCATGCGCGTGACGTCCTGCATGGCCAGCGCCCAGGCCTCGTCACACATGAAGAAAAGCACGAAGAGCGATTCGCGCGTCGTGAGCTTGCCCATGTAAAGCGTGAGCGAAGCGGAGAGCATGATGTGACGCGAGTTGATGAGCCAGGTCGTGACCATGATCATCAGCACGGGCGGAATCGTGCTCCACAGCGCCACGGCTGCGAATTCGGAGCCGCCCGCATAGTTCGCGGCGCACATCAAGCCCGAGGTGAAGGGCGAGAGCCCGGCATGTGCCCCCGTAGCGCCGAGAATGAGGCCGACCGGAACGAAGCCCGTCATGACGGGCACGGCGGCACGAAGGCCCCTGAGGACCTCCTGAGCCGTGTCGGGTTGTGAAACGAGAGCTTGGTCTGACATCTTCAGATCAGAAGAGAGCCTGTCGTTACAGCGTGCCGAACCACGTGATGACGACGGCGTTGATCAGGTCGATGAGGAATGCGCCCACGACCGAGACGATGAGCCAGGCGCGCGGGGACGAGCCGTACTTTTCGCTGATGGCCTGCATGTTGGCAAGACCGTTGGCCGTAGCACCCATGGAGAAGCCGATGCCGCCCACGGAGAGCATGACGGCGTCGTAGGAGCGGCCGAAGGCCGTGAAGAGCACCGTCCAGGCGTAGATGAGCATCAGGATCGTCTGGCAGGCGAGGATCACGACGAGCGGAAGCGCGAGGTGCACGAGTTCGTGGAGCTTCAGGTTGTTGATGGCCATCGTGACGAAGAGGACGAGCGTGATGTCGGCCACTGCGTTGAGGCCCTTGCCTTCGACCTTGTACATCCCCGAGAAGTCGCCGACGTTGCGGATGACGGTGGCGACGATCATGGCACCGATGTAGGCGGGAAGCGTGATGTAGTGGCCGAGGTAGTTCGAGACGATAGTGCCGAGGCCCATGGCGAGCGCCGTGACGGAGACCGCCCGCATGATCTCATTCGTGAAGCTTGGCTTCTCGGATGCGTGCTGTTCCGTAATGTCGGTGTCCATGTCGTCGGGGAGGTGCAGCTCGGGTTCAGGCTGCTGGACTTCGTCGGGCGTCTTCACCTTGTAGCGGCGGATGCACCATTCGCCGAACGGGCCGCCGATGAGAAGGGCGGCGACCATGCCGAAGGTGGCGGCGGTGACGGCAACGGCGGTGCCGCCCGTGATGCCGTAGGTTTCCTCAAAATAGGGACCGAAGGCAGCGGCGGTGCCGAGGCCGCCCATCATGGAGACGGAGCCCGCGAGAATGCCGTAGTGCTTGTCAAAGCCCATGGCTTCCGCTATGGCCATGCCCATGCCGTTCTGGAGAAACACAAGTACCGTCACCGCGAGGAGGAAGCCGAGAAGGAGCCTGCCGCCGTCCTTGACGACGCGAAGGCTGGCCATCAGGCCGATGGTCGTGAAGAAGCCGAGCATGAGCACGGTCTGCAGCGTCGAGTCGATCTGAACCTTGACAATGTTGAAGTACTCGAGGAAGGAGACGACGATGGCAAAGGACATGCCGCCCACCACGGGACTCGGGATGGAATAGCGTGAAAGCACGCCGACCTTTCCCTTGAGCCAGACGCCAAAATAATAGGTGCATACTGCGAGCGCGACGGCCTGCACCTTGTCCACTGCGATGACCGGCACCGTTCCTGCTATATCTGTCATGTTTCCTTCTCTTTTTGTTGGTTGTTGTGAACGCCTGATTTTCAGGCAGACTGATGAAAAGTCTAGCAGTGCGGGAAAGCGGCTCAAGGTGCCTTCCCTAAGGCATTCGCCCAAGGGGAGTCGACATTTCTCAATCAAAGGCCAAACCCTGCAGGGTTTATCCTGACTCGGGCTCAAGGTCCGCACCAGGTCCCTTAAAATCGAACAACTGCCGTGGAAGTCGTCCGCGGAATCACAAACGTTCAACCGCTGCCGGAGTCTAAGAAATGGCACAAACCTCACGAAAGCACGCCCTGATCATCGTCGACCTGCAGAAGGATTTTCTGCCCGGGGGCGCGCTGGCGGTACCCGGCGGCGACAAGATCGTGCCCGTCATCCGTGAAGTGCTCGAAAAGAATTCCTGGGATTGCATCGTCATGACCCAGGACTGGCATCCTGCGGGTCACGTCTCCTTTGCCCGGAACCATGAAGGCAGGCACGTGCTCGACGTCATTGAACTTCCATACGGCATGCAGATGCTCTGGCCCGTTCACTGCGTTGAAGGCACCGACGGTGCTGCCATCGAGGGCGTCGACACGATGAAGGCCGACCTCGTCCTTAGAAAGGGCAGGGAACTCAACATCGACAGCTACTCCGCCTTCTGTGCGGCCGACAACGAGACGAAGACGGGGCTGGCGGGGTGTCTGCGCGAGCGAGGCATCACTGACGTCTGGGTGTGCGGCCTTGCACTTGACTACTGCGTCTCGTTCACCGCAATCGATGCAGCTCGCGAAGGGTTCGACACCCATGTCATCACCGACGCCTCCGCCGCGATCGACGCCAACGGCAGCCTTGAGAAGGCCGAAGCCGCCTGGCGACTTGCCTGCATCGACGTGTGCAGGGCCGAGGATGTGCTCGAGCCCGAGTACTGACGCAAATACAACCCATCAATCTTTAAAGGCCGCCCCTGTCTCACGACTCGGACGGCCTTTTTCTTTGCTGGCGACGGGCGGTGTCGGGTTTGGCCCCGCGAGTACGCATCCAATTCGGAGAACGGAGGGCGGGAAAGGGGGCGTCAGAGGGGGCCAGCTGAACGAAATCCTCGTTTCGGGAAATAGAGAACAGAAGAATTGAAAGCTGTGGACCGTAAGGTATCATCATAGATACAATCTATCCCCCCCCCCATGAGAGTCAAAATTAACAATGTACGGGTAAGCCCGCAGGGAAATTGGTCTAGACTGGGGTAGACCCTTATTCGTGTTATCAGGCGCGATGGAAACGCGTGCAAAAGTGTTCGATCGGGCAACTTGATCAAAGTCAATCTGCACATAAGGTTCTAAAGGAATCATTAATAATGACTCTCAGGAAATATTTTACTTCATGAAAGTCAATGGGGCAAAGGAAACATGGGGGTTAACCTTGACGTTTTAAAGCGACTCAAAAAAACAGAGGCTTGAAAGGAAGGGAGCCGAGAGTTGCCTACGGTCTTATTCTGCGTATGTCCCAACTCGAAAGTGAGCGGGGATGAAATGACCAACCAAAGACCAAAATATTTGGAGATACGCAGATGAATCGCGTTTTCAAGACCAAATGGAGTGCTGCCCATCAGCAGTACGTTGTTACTGACGAGCATCGTGCCACGAAGGGCAAGGCTTCCAAGAGCGCTGTGGCTCTGACTGTTGCTGCCCTAATGATGGCCGGTGCGCATGCAGCTTACATGGAACCCGGCTTTGAGGCGTCTCGCTACCATGAGGTTGATCAGGCCCAGCAGTCCTGGGAAACTGCGGAATATCAAAAGGACTGGGGTCTGGCTGCCATGAATGCTTCGAAGGCATACGCCCTCGGCTTCCATGGCCAGAAGACCATGGTGGGCATCATGGACTCTGGTGCTCTCCTTGACAAGCACCCCGAACTTAGAGGCGACCGTTTTTCAGCCACCCATGTCACGGGTGAATATGGTTCGACTGGTAACCGCTATCCCCAGTCTGTCAGCAGCGAAAATAAAGGCCAGCCCTTCAACAAAGGCGAACACTTTGACGTGACGGGCAATTGGATGTCCGATCGCAACGACAATCATGGTACCCATGTTGTGGGCACCGTTGGTGCCAATCGTGACGGCTCCGAATTCCACGGCGTTGCTTGGGGATCCAACATTCTTAGCGGTAACACTGGCGCTACCGACAGCAACAACTACGGCCCGTATCAGGACCATGACTTCTTCTTCAAGGGGTGGAAGACCATGGCCGATACGATCACCAAGGCCAATAAGATTAATGGGCACGATCGTGGCGGTGTGATCAATAATTCGTGGGGCACGAACATCCGTACGAAGGAAGTTTACAAGTGGAGTGCCGCTAAGAACGATTGGGTGTGGGATCACTACGTCACCCCCGACGAAGATACGTCCAAGTACACAACCGGTGATGTTCCCGAGAATCCTACCGACGGTCAGATTTATATGCAGACCGGTCATCTCGCCGCGAACACTGTGCAGCAGTCTGAGTACGAGTACTTCTACTTCAAGAAGGTTTACGGTGACAAGTTCAACGCGGGTGAAGCGACTTCTGACAAATCTTTCGTCGACGCCGCTTGGGAAGCAGTGCAGGGTGAGAACAAGAACGTCGTGCAGATCTTTACGACGGGCAACCGCAACATGGGAAATCCCTTCTATCGTCCGCTGTATCCGTACTTCAATCCCGAGGCAGAAGGGAATTGGATCGCTGTTGCCGGTCTGAGGAAGGCCAGCAATTTTGATCCCGCAAATCCTAAGTATGCCCTCGTCGACGGCTTCAACGAAGCTGGTCTTGGCAAGTATTGGACTGTTGCGGCTCCTGGCAACGGCATTTACTCTACGATCGTTGGCAAGGATCCCAAGATTACCGAAAGTAAAGATCCGCTTAAGCCTGCCTTCGGTGAGCCTGGTTATGGCACCAAGTCCGGTACTTCGATGGCTGCGCCTCACGTTGCCGGTGCAATGGGTGTCCTCATGTCCCGCTATCAGGACATGAATGCGAAGCAGGTTCGCGACGTGATGTTCACCACTGCTAACCATTACAATCCCGATGGTTCGCCCATGGAAGGCTGGAACAATGTTGACGGAACGAAGCCGGCGGACGGTCAGGTTTCCGATCGTATGGGTTGGGGTGTTCCTGATCTGGACAAGGGCATGTATGGCCCGGGCCAGTTCCTTGGCGAGTTCAATTACAACATGGCCAACACCAGTCTTGACGTTTGGACCAACAATATCACCAATGTCGCTCTCGACCAGCGCATGGAAGAAGAAAAGGCATGGCTGGACGACTATGATAAGAATCTGAAGTCTGAATTGGTTCTTGGTGACAAGTTCATTGTTCTGAACGGCACTGATGACAAGAAGGATCACATCATTTCTGAAAGCGACGCAAAGAAGTGGCGTCAGGAATACTTCGAACTGCGAAAGGCTGAAATCGAAAAGAAGCAGGCGAATGACTTTGCAGGTTACAAGGGTTCTCTGATCAAGGATGGTGCCGGTACACTCGTCATGACCGGTAAGAACGAGTACAAGGGTACTACCACGGTCAAGGGCGGCACGCTCCTCGCCTTTACGGAATCCATCGGCGAAAACAACACCGTTGAAGTTGAGGGTGGCAGCTTCGGCGTCCTTTCCTCTTACGACGACCAGTTCACCATGAAGGGTCACATCGAGAGCAAGGCGACGGATGCGGATCTTCTCACGATCAATGTTGGCGAGAATGGTTCTCTATACATCGATGCCGCTTCCAACGTGGCTGTCAAGGCTGTTAACTTTGCGAAGAATAAGAAGGTCACGGTGGGTCTTGCCGGTGCTGATCGTTCCAGCCTTGTGAGCGTCTACAACGGTGAAAAGGATGCGGTTTCCGGCACCTTTGAAATCAAGGAAGGTACGCTTACTGGCGTTACTCACGACGTTCTGAAGACGGACTCGCTCTTCTTTGATCTGGCCAAGGAAGACGTCAAGGTCGAGGACAAGAAGATCTCCGTCTCCATGAAGAAGAAGGAAGGCGTGACGATGGAATCGTTCGCCGATACCGAAAATCAGAAGAAGATTGCATCTGCGATCGCCGCTTCCGGCAACGCTCTCACGGGTGACGTTCTGACGGCCGCCAACGAAAAGCAGGTCAAGGACATTTTGTCGACCCTTGACGATGACTTCTATGCAACGGCCCGCAATGCCCTCGTGATGAATGCCACCGCCGTGTCCCGCACGGTCATGGATCAGGCCCGAGGCATGGGTGAAGGTCGCTCCGCCGAAGTTGACAACGGTCGCGCCCGCATCTGGGCAGCCGGCATCGGTCACTGGGGCGAAGCCGAAGGTAACCTTGACACCATGGACGTCGACTTCCGCGCCGGCTTCCTCGGTGCTGAAGCTCTTGTCCTTGACAACACCAAGTTCGGCGCCTTCTTCGGCTACGGTACGACGGATTACAAGTCCGGCCTCAACAAGATCGACGGTGACGACAAGCACTTCGGTGTCTACGGTCTTACCGACATCGGCAACGTGACGATGACCTACGGCGTCGCCTACACCGATCAGGACCGTGACACGACGCGCTTCCTCGGTGGCGTTGCCAACCAGCACAGCGAAAACGCTTCCGTCCTTCAGGGATTCGTTGAAGGTGCGTACAACTTCGACCTGAGCGTTGCGAAGGTCTCCCCGTACGTCGGCTTCACCTGGGCTCGCGTCGAAACGGATGCCGTGACCGACAATGCGCTCGGCCACAGCTTCAAGACCGACGAAATCAAGGACGACATCCAGATCGCTACGCTCGGTGTTCGCACCTCGGTGCCGTTTGCCATGGGCAACATGCCTGTCGCTCTGAAGGCCGACCTCGGCTGGTCTCACTACTTCGGTGACACCGAAGGTCTCGTGAACGTCCAGACGGGCACCAACGGCCATTTCGCCGCGATCGAAGGCTCTGAACTCAAGGATCAGGCCAACCTCGGTCTCGGCATCGTCGGTCAGGTTGCTAAGAACGCCACGGTTGGTGTCTCCTACTCCGGTTCCTGGGGCAGCGACATCAACACGCACGGCATCTTCGCCAACGTCCGCTTCAACTTCTAAGCCCTCGGGTTTTGAAGCAGGTGACAACACCTGCGGATGACTGAACACGGTCGGCTCTTCTTTGGAAGGGCCGACCGTTGTTTTTCATTGAGAGGCCCTACCGATATTGGCACTTTCATAAATAAATTCACTTTTGGCGTAATTACGTAGTCAGCCAAAAAATGGCAAGGGGTTTACCCTTGGTTTTCGGTTAAAACAAATTCTGAGCTTCTCATTTTGAGCTGGAAAAATATTCTTGATCCATGTCAATTCGGTTAGGTTGTTCAAGTTACCCTCGGATGGTAACTTGAACAACCTTATCTTCACCTCTTGATTTGTCAACACTGCCGTTACAAAGTCAGGGTTTGCGATGCTGTCCTAAAACGACATGTCTTTTCGCAACACCTGCAGGAAAGGCGATTCGGGGGATCAAAACAAGATAATCTGCGCAGGTCCCTGCTCGAAGGAGCGGGGAACAAGGACCAACCTAAGACCCAATTAATTTGGAGTTACGCAGAATGAATCGCGTTTTCAAGACCAAGTGGAGTGCTGCTCACCAGCAGTACGTTGTCATCGACGAACATCACGCCACGAAGGGCAAGGCTTCCAAGAGCGCTGTTGCCATCGCCGTTGCGGCCTTCATGATGGCTGCCGGCGCGCAGGCCGCCTACATGGACCCGAACCCGAACATCAGCAGCGCCTCTGTTGCTGAAGCCCAGCGTGCCTTTGAAACGGCCGAATACAACGCTGACTGGGGCCTGAAGGCCATGCACGCTTCCAAGGCCTATGCACTTGGTTTTACCGGCAAGGGTGTTGCTGTTGCCGTCATGGACTCTGGCGCTCTCCTTTCCGAGAGCGTCAGAAATTTTGTGTCCATGGGATAATCGGAGCCCGCCAAACGGGTGC
>ONZU01000743.1_pt1 | contig 25738 bp, 15 predicted proteins | sample 1671161 | NCBI WGS metagenome assembly ONZU01 (sample SAMN06348128, study PRJEB24527) | human gut metagenome | biome: human gut; feature: ankylosing spondylitis patient; material: feces | host: Homo sapiens | place: China | collected 2015-10
AACAACAGGTTCAGACATCATGCTGAACAATTACTTGTACGACTTCTTGTCGCACGTCTTTCGCAAAGATAATGCTTTTTTGCATGTGCTGTATGTGCATTTTCGCACGCTTTTTGTGCGGATGCGCACATAAAGTGAGTTTACTCGATTTGTTTATCTTCTACATAATCAGTGTGTTATATGAATGGCACGGTTTTTGGATATAAAAAAGCAGATAACTATGCGTATGAAGATGGGAAACAAGATACTGTGGCTTATGAGTTGCCTGCTTTTTTGCGGGCAAGTTGTGTGGGGAGAGAAGCTGACGCTGCAAGAGGCTATTCAGTTGGCGCAGGCCAGCTCTCCAGAGGCAGAAGCTGCCCGGCATACTTACCGGGCAGCTTACTGGAGTTACCGTTCGTTTCGGGCAGACTACCTGCCTGAGGTGAGTTTGTCTGCATCGCCTTATCTGAACCGGCAGATTAATAAGGTAACCCAGCCTGACGGTACGGAACTGTTTCTCCGCCAGAACCAGCTGGCTACCGACCTGACGCTTTCCGTCAGCCAGAACGTCTGGTTCACGGGAGGTAACTTGTTCATGCAGACGGCCGCCCAGCGTATGGATGAACTGGGCGAGAAAAGTACGGCTTATAACACCCAGCCTTTCACGGTGGGTTATCGTCAGTCGCTTTTTGGCTATAACTCCTTGAAGTGGAACCGCCGCATTGAGCCCGTCCGTTTTCAGGAGGCTAAGAAAACATATAGTGAGACGCTGGAGCTGATTGCTTCGAAAACATGCGAGTTGTTTTTTGCACTGGCATCTGCCCAGTCCGACTTGGAGATTGCCCGAGCCAACTATGCTTCCGCCGATACCTTGTATCGCTATGCTCGCGGACGGTATCGCATCGGCAGCATTACGGAAAATGAGATGTTGCAGCTGGAAGTGAACAAACTGACCGAGGAAACCAACCTGATGAAAGCTCGTATCAGTGTGGAAGATGCCATGCTTACTTTTCGTTCTTTCTTAGGTATCCGGGAGGAAGAAGAGATAGAGGTGATTCCGCATGACAGTGTGCCGGATTTTGAAGTGCCTTTGGACAAGGCACTGGAACAGGCCCATTTTCACAGTCCGGAAATCGAGACCTACCGGCGGATGCAGTTGGAGAGCCGCAGCCAGTTGGCCTCTGCTCGTGCCAGTCGGGGACTAAAGGCGGATTTGTATCTCCAGTTCGGACTTTCGCAGACGGCCAATCGACTTCGGGATTCTTATCGTGACCCGCTCGACCAGCAGTACGTGAGCCTGTCCGTAGTGATTCCGATACTGGACTGGGGTAGAGGCAAAGGAAAAGTGCGTGTGGCCAAATCGAACATCGAGCTGGTCAATACCCAGGTGGAACAGGGTATGAATGATTTTGAACTGAACGTGCGGCAGATGGTACGGCAGTTTAACCTTCAGGCACGGCAGGTGGAAGTAGCTTCCCGTACCGACGAAACAGCCCGCCGGCGGTATGAAGTGGCCCTCCGCCTTTACCTGATGGGCAAATCGTCGGTGCTCGATTTGAATGCGGCCACCACCGAGAAAGATACCTCCCGGCGCAATTATATTGAGGCCCTGAAAACCTACTGGATGCTGTATTACGGACTCCGCAGCCTGACGCAATATGATTTTTACCGGAACTGTCCGCTGACTGAAACTTTACCTGAACTATAACACAAACCGATTATGGATATACAATTGAAAAAGAAACCCTGGTACGTTCGCTATCGTCTTTATCTGGCGGGCGGCGTACTCTTGCTGGCCGGACTGATTTATGTGATTATATTGGCTTCCGGCCCCCAGCGTTTACGCATTGATGCGGACTCTGTGCAACTGGCCGAGGTGAAGCAGGCCCCTTTCCGTGAATACGTGGACGTGGAAGGAGTGGTGCATCCTATTCTGACTTTGATGGTCAATGCCCGCGAGTCGGGTAATGTAGCCCGCATCGTAGCCGAGGAAGGAAGTCTTTTACAGCAGGGAGATACCATCTTGCTGCTGACCAATCCGGATCTGTTGCGCGAGATAGACGACCAGCGGGATGAATGGGAGAAGCAACGCATCTCTTATCAGGAGAAGGCTCTTGAGATGGAACAGAAAAGTTTGACCTTGAAACAACAGACACTGGAGGCTGCTTACGAGTTGAACAAGATACGGAAAAGCTTTGCACTGGAGCAGGAAGAATACCGCATGGGCATCCGCAGCAAGGCGCAGCTGGAAGTGTCGGAAGATGAGTACCGCTATAAAACGGCTTCTACTCAGCTGAAGATGCAGAGCCTGCAGAGCGCTTCGGCCATGACGGTCATTCGCAGAGAACTGTTGCGTAACGACCGGGAACGGGAACAGAAGAAGCTGGAGCGTTCTTTGCAGCGGATGGAAGAGCTGGTGGTACGTGCACCGACCGATGGGCAGCTCAGTTTTGTGAAGGTCACATTAGGCCAGCAGGTGGCAGCCGGAGAGAACCTGGCGGAAGTAAAGGTCATGTCGCAGTTTAAGGTGCATGCTTCTCTGAGCGAATACTACGTAGACCGGGTGACAGTAGGTCTGCCGGCATCTGTAACTTATCAGGGAAAACGCTATGCTTTGAAAGTCAGCAAGGTGGTGCCGGAGGTGAAAGACCGCACCTTTGATGTGGACTTAGTCTTTACGGGAGAAATGCCCGAAAATGTCCGTCTGGGAAAGAGCTTCCGGGTACAGATTGAGTTAGGGCAACCGGAACAAGCCTTGGTAATTCCGCGCGGTAATTTCTATTCGCAGACCGGCGGGCAGTGGATTTACAAACTCAATGCCGACAAGACCCGGGCGAGAAGGGTTCCGGTGGTAATCGGGCGTCAGAACCCCTTGCAATACGAAATAACCGAAGGTTTGCAGCCCGGCGATTGGGTGATTACCACAGGATATGATAACTTTGGCGACGCGGAAGAGCTGGTGTTTAAGTGAATGAACCGGATGCTTTCACCTGATTCCAGTACTTCCCCGAAAGTACCGGAGTACTGCCTAAGAAGTACTGTAGTACTTTCAGGGAAGTACTGGAGTACTGCAAAGGAAGTACTGAGAACGCTTAAAGTGAAGAATTACAGAAAGTTGGGAAATTAATAGTGAATATTGGAAACAGTGACTCTCCGGAGTATCCTATAGTCGAATATAATTATTGATTTATGAAAGGGAAAATAAAACACATAACTATTGCTTTGGGAATCTGTCTTTTATTGGCAATGATTGTACTGGGGCTTAAAAACCGTAATACTATATATACCTGGTTTTTGGGCGATGTTCAGACGCTTTATATGCAGGCAGATAGTTTGTACAGACAGAAAAGATACGAGGATGCCGCGACTCTGTACTCAAAACTGGCAAAAATAGACACAGCAAAACGTTGTCAGTTTATTTTAGGTGATATATATTATCAGGGTAAGACCGGGATAAGGAATTACAAAAAGGCCATGAAGTTATTCCTGGAATCGGCAGATAACGGCAATGCGGATTCTCAGAACAATCTGGGCTATATGTATGCTTATGGCATAGGAACAGACATCGACTATTCTAAAGCCAAAAAATATCTCAGTCTGGCTGCTTTGCAAGGACACTCCCAAGCACAAGTGGGATTGGGCAGTCTTTACAGGCATGGCTGGGGAGTCACCAAGAGTTATTCGGAAGCATTCAAGCTATATAAAAAGGCTGCGGCACATGATAATACTGATGCTATGAATAATTTAGGATATATGTACACATTCGGTTACGGAACTTCAACCAGCGTGGGCGATGCCATATACTGGTTTGAAAAATCTGCTTCAAGAGACAATGTCTCCGCCTTGTTTAATCTGGCTGTGTTTCATATAGAAGGGCATGGATACCCCAAAGATTTATCGAAAGGAGCAGAACTTCTTTCAAGAGCGGCTGAACTGAATTCTCCCGCGGCGCAGTTCAATCTGGGATTGATGTACTATTTCGGAAAAGGTGTTGAGAAGGATTATGCCAAGGCAAAACATTTGTTCCAACAGGCTTCCGCCCAAGGACATAACCATGCGCTGGAATTTCTCATGAAGGTGGAAAATAAGGAGAAGGTTTCTGAAACCGATTCAATTTATGATTGGAAATTGAAGGCAATATAATGTGGGATTAAAAATACCTGATTTTATAATTGTTGACACGAATGAGTGAAAAGATATGATTGCACATTACCTGAAAATAGCCTGGCGTAACTTGCTGAAATACCGTATGCAGAGTGTGGTCAGTATTTTAGGACTGGCCGTGGGCTTGGCATGCTTTGCCCTTTCTGCCTTCTGGATACATTATGAGATGACGTACGATACGTTTCATCGTGATGCAGACCGTTTGTATCTGGTTGGAGTGAATGACGATAGTTTCGGCGGGTCTTCCGCGAGCTTCATGCCTTATGCCTTGGGACGTTACCTGAAGGAGCATTATTCGGAAATTGAAGATTACTGTTTGTTTGAGGCAGAAACTTTTTTTGTGCTGAAAGACAACCGGATGCTGGAGTTGCCCATGCTTCTGCCCGATACTACTGCTTTGCGTATGCTGGACATCCGTGCTTTGGAGGGGGATGAAAGTTTTCTTCGTGCCGGTACCACAGATAACCGTATTGCTATTACGGAGAAGGCCGCAAAACAGCTGTTTGGCACTACGGATGTGATTGGCCAGACCGTGACCAATGCCAACTGGAACAAGGAATATACCATTGGTGCTGTGGTGAGCGACTGGGGAGTGCACACCAATTTCCCGTACGCCTTCCTGGGTAACGGAAGCGGACGGACAGGCTGGGACGATTACACCTACCGGACACTTGTCAAAGTGAAACCAGGTACGGATGTCTCCCGGTCGCTGGAGAAGATGAATGCCCACTTCCCCGAAGAACTGACCAAAAGCAGGTATCAGGAGAACACGGGACTGACACGTTTCTATCTGGAGCCGCTGACGGGTCTTCGTGCTACGGAAGGTTTCATCCTTAAAAACAACCAGACGGTGCAGTTCCGTTATATCACCTGGTTTGCTGCTGTAGGTGGACTTATTATCGTTTGTGCTTTTATCAATTACCTGACAATCTACATTGACCGTTTCCGTACGCGCAAAAGAGAAATGGTGTTGCGGCAGGTTTGTGGGGCAGGACTGCGTTCGTTGGTTACTTTGCTTTGTACTGATTTTCTGCTGACAGTCCTGGCGGCCTTGGTTGTGGGGATGGTATTGGTAGAGTTGCTGATGCCGATTTTCCTCCGATATTCTCTGATTCAGGATGCCGACTATTCGAACTACCGTTCAATCTTGTTCTACATTCTGTCGGTATCGGTAGTCATGATGGCTATCGTAGTGCTGTGGGTATGGCTGTTTCAAAAGCGGTCATTGCATGGAAATATGCATACGGGCAATGCGCTTTCGGGTATCGCTTGGCGGAAGGGAAGTGTCATTCTTCAGCTGACAGTCTGTATGGCTTTCATCTTCTGTACGGTGGCCATGCAGCTGCAACTGCACCATTTGCGGAATGTGGATACAGGCATGGACTATCGCGGACGGGCAGCCGTCAGCATTTGGATGAATGTGGACATGAACGTATGGGCCGAGAAAATCAAGGCCTTGCCGATGGTGACGGAAGTGATACGCCCAGCCTATTGGCCGCTGCTGGGCGAAGGGGCTTATTCGTCGTTCCTGATAGATGGATATACAGGCATGGAAGGCTGGCTGGAGCAACCCCTGACCTTCGACGAAGTGCTGGCGGGTGAAGAGTTCTTCCGCTTTTACGACATGCAGCTGCTGTCTGGTGAATGGGTATCGGCCAAGTCGGAATACTGTCAGGTGAACATCATGGAGAGCACAGCCCGTCGTATGGGCTGGAATCCCGAAGAAGCTGTAGGCAAGCAACTGTTCTTCGTCAACCGCGAACAGGAGCCTATGACCGTTATCGGCGTAGTGAAAGACTGTGCCTACAAATCGCCTACCGCTGAGCTGCCTAACACTGTATTCGTCAACACTGACCAGATGAAGTGGATGCACGCCCGTTGCTTCGTACTCTTCAAATACCGTCCGGGAACGTGGGACGAATGTCGCCGTCGCATTGAAGAGATGCAGCGTGCCGAGCTGCCCGACCGTAAGCTCTTTCTCTATAGTGAAGAAGAACGTTACAACGATTATCTGAAGTCGGAAGATGCTTTGTCGTCATTGCTTGGGTTCTCATCGCTGGTGTGTATCTTCATTTCGATATTCGGTATCTACTCGCTGGTGACACTGGCATGCGAGCGGCGCCGCAAGGAGATAGCTATCCGTAAGGTAAACGGAGCTACGGTGAGTAATATCCTTACGCTGTTTTTCAGAGAATATGCTTTGCTGCTGGTCGTTTCTTCGCTGGTTGCCTTTCCAGCTGCCTGGTGGGTGATGAGACGTTGGATAGAACATTATAACCGTCAGGTGGAAATCGGATTCCTTCCATTTCTGCTGATTTTTGTCGGCGTTGCCCTTTGCGTGGCGGCTTGTATCGGGCATCGCATTTGGAAAACAGCAAATGAGAATCCGGCAGAGGTGATAAAGAGTGAATGATATAGAAATAAGAAAAGAAAACAATATGAACACACTACGCTATGCATTACGTTTCCTGCTCCGTGCACGGACGTACACACTGATTAATCTGTTGGGGCTGGCATTCAGTCTGGCCTGCTGCATCATTTTGCTCCGATACATCCATCGGGAACTGACGGTCGATGCGCATGGACAGGATCTGTCAACCATTGTGGTGCCGCTTCGGGACATTGAGGGGACGGTATATCCAGGGGAGAATCCGGTGCGGGAGAGTGACGGAGTATTTGCATTTGACCGGAAATGGATACGCGAACAGTGCCGGGTAGTGGAGGAGGAGAACGCCTCCATTTTTTCCGGTGACCGGGCTTTCCAGTCGGATTTGTTTGCAGTAGATTCCACATTCTTTCATTTCTTTTCCTATCAGGTGGTAGAAGGAATTCTGGCTCTGTCTCGTCCGGATGTGGCGATTCTGACCGAGAAGTATGCCCGCAGGCTTTTTGGAAAGGAATCGCCCATCGGGAAAAAACTGATGTACGGTAAGTGGACGCTGACGGTGATAGGAGTGTTGAAAGAACCGGTCTGCAAGACTACATGGAACTTTGATTTGTTGGTATCGCGTCAACTGAAGCCTAACTGGGGCAAGCTGAATATCGAATTGATGAGAGTGGATCCGCATCTGAACCTGGAGGAAGTAAACAAGCAAACAAATGTGTATCGGAAGTATCCTTATGATGAGCGTGCGTTGTGCCGGTATAGATACATAGGTTGGAAAGATTTTTATTTCGAATCTTCCATAGCCGACAAATACAATCGTATCTTTCAGTTTGGCAACCGAAATTATGTGTATATTTTGTTGGGTGTGGACATCTTCTTGTTTTTAATAGGCATTTTGAGTTTCGTCAATTTGTATTCCGTCACCATGCTGAAGCGTACAAGGATGTACGGTCTGAAGAAAGTGTTTGGCATTTCCCGTGGCAGGCTCTTTGTCGAGATGTACCTGGAGAATCTGCTGATGATGGCTGGGGCAATCTTGTTGGCTTGGGGAATCATAGAACTTTCTTCCCGTTATATCACCCACCTGTTTGGAGAATCTGTGCCGGGCACCTTTTTTGACTGGGTACTGACGGGGAGTCTGCTGGTTGTGCTGCCTTTGTTGGCCTCTTTCGTTTTTTATGTACGCTACGGACTGAAGAATCCAGTCAGTTGCATGCGCTTCTATCAGGCCGGAAAGAGCAAGTCGGTCTATCGTCAGGTCTTTCTGTTTATACAGTATGCCATTACCATGTTGCTGATGATACTTGCCTTCTACTTCCAGCACCACTTTGATTTTCTGATGCATACTTCCATGGTTATACTACACAGGGAATTTTGTCTGCCGATTTGTATCGGGAGAATAGCTATAGTGCTTACGAAAGTCTTACATCCGAGCAACAGCAAAGGCAATGGGCATGCCGGGAGGCCATTAATCAGAAACTGGATGAGTGTCCTTTCATAGAAAGTTGGATGACTTCTTCCCGGGACTTCCTGCGTGGTTATTTTACAGATATAATCAATGACAAAGGAGAGAAGTTTCCTTTGTACGTTATGTTTACTTCAACGGATTTCATGAAGATGTTAGGATTGAAAGTGAAGGAAGGACAGATAGGTGAAATTGATTCGTATGAGCATTATCAGATTGCTTTGAATGAGACTGCCATGAAGACTTTGGGGTATGATACCTTGGAAAAAGCGGCTGTGCGGAGTGTTTCGCCATTATGGATTGCCATGGTGCAAGGAAAGGTGGTGGAATACGGCACGTCCATGATGCAGGTAAATGCGGTGGTAAAAGATTTCTTCCCGCAACGACTTACCGATGGTGTTCCTCCGATGCTGCTGGTCATTTCCTCCAATTCATTGGGGGCTGCATTGATAAAAGCGGTACCCGGCAGAGAGAAAGAGCTTGTGCCATACTTGAAAAAGATAGAGCAGGAAGTGTATCACACGGATGATTTTACTTATCAGTGGATGGATGATAAAGTGGCAGAAATGTATAAGGACGACGAACGGACGTCCGATATTTATACCTTGTTCTCGTATATGGCTATTTGGGTTTCCTGCTTGGGCTTGTTGGGCATTTCCTTATTTGAGATTCGTCGCCGTTATCGGGAAATTGCCATTCGGAAAGTAAATGGAGCTACACGCCGCGATTTGTACCTTTTGTTGGTACGCAGGTATCTTTTGGTTCAGTTGCTTGCTTTTGTGGTAGCGGCTCCTGTGGCTTGGCTGATGATTCAGCATTACACTGCCACTTTTGTGGAAAAAGCTCCAGTCACTGTCGGCTTGTTCCTGATACCCTTCCTGGTGGTAATGGTATTGTCAGTCCTCACGCTGTACTGGCAGATGAACAGGGCCTCCCGCATCAACCCGAGTGAAGTAATGAAAAGTGAATAATAAAAAAGACAAATTTATATGAACACACTACGCTATGCATTACGTTTCCTGCTCCGTGCACGGACGTACACACTGATTAATCTGTTGGGACTGGCATTCAGTCTGGCCTGCTGCATCATTTTGCTTCGATACATTCATCGGGAACTGACGGTCGATACCCATTGTGTGGACCGGGAAAATGTGTATGTGTCACGTTGTCAGATTGGCGAGAACGATGCATTGGTTTCTTCCACATTGAATGGTGATACGCTGGCTGTAGACCCGTCACTGGTCATGCAACGTTCACGGGTCACACTGCTGGATCATGACATGATACGTTACAAGGACAATCGTTTGCAGGTAAATATGATAGTGGCCGATACGACCTTTCTGAAACTGTTCCGTTATCAGCTGTTACAAGGAGAGTATTCCCTTTCAAAGCCAGGGATGGCCTTGTTGAGTGAGCACCTGGCACATAAGTTGTTTGGCAAGCAGAATCCCATTGGAGAGACCTTTGTCCTGTCTACCGGGAAATCAGTGACGGTATCCGGAATCTTCGCTACTCCGGAAAATAAGTCTATCTTGCAGGTAGATGCCATTCTTTCTGAAATGCCTGGAGCACTTTGGGAAAGAATGCCCATGGAGTTTGTCCGTTTTGTGCCAGGAGCGGATATTCAGAAATTAAATGAGGCAGGCAAGATCTTGCGTCCTACGCAGGTGGGAGACGGCAGCATGTACACTTTCTCCCTCCTGTCACTGAAGGATGTATATTGGGAGTCACGCTTGTTGTACCGCACTTCTCCTACGATGTGTGTGTCGGGCAACAGGGCTCAGTTGTATGTTTTGTCGGCCATGTGTATCTTTATATTCTTTATAGGTCTGCTTAATTACATCAATTTGTATGCGGTGCTGTTGGGCAAGCGATTACGGATTTATCTACTTCATCGGGTGTGGGGAGCAGGCTTCCGTCCTCTCTTCATGTTGGTGTACTGGGAAAATCTGGTGCTGTCGGTCTTGTCGTTGTTGCTGGCCTGGACAGTGGTGGAACTTGCCCAACCTTTCGTCAACCGTTTGTTTGACACGGTATTTACCGTAGGGATGTTTGACGTATGGGTGTCATTGTCTCTTTTGGTGTGGTTGCCGTTGCTCATATCATTATGTACGGTACTTCGGTGCTGGAAATCCCCGTTGGGCATGTCGCTGGTTCGTTCGGGGAATGACCGGAAGTCAATACGCTTGCGTCAGGGATTCCTGTTCGTGCAATATACGGTGACCATTGTACTGGTTGTTCTTGCTTTGTTCTTCCATCGTCATCTCAACTTGCTGTTGAATACTCCACCGGGATTTCAGGTGGAAAATGTGATTCATGCCAACTTAGTGTATGAGTCGACTGACTATGCCTCTTATACCGATGAATCGATACAAGCCCGGAAGCAGCGGGTTGCGCAGATTGATGAGGCGTTGAGTAAATGTCCAGACATCGTGAACTGGACAGCTGGTTTGTATTCCATTTTGGATTTCGACTATACGGCGGAGTTTCAGAATGCGAAGGGAGAAACCGTTTCATTGAATCAGAATTTTGCTACTCCCGAATTCTTTACCTTGTTCAATTTGAAGTTTGTGGAAGGGAAACTGCCTGTTGAAGAAGACGGGTTTGTGGTGAATCGGGCGGCTTTGCGAGCTTTGGGATACACCTCTTTAGAGGGAGCTACCGTGTTGGATCTCCGTATGAAAGAATTTGTTCCGGATTTGCAGGCCCGTCCCATTGTGGGAGTGATAGAGGATTATTATAGCGGACATATCTCCAAAGGGGTACGTCCCATGCTGTTCATGGTTTCTCCTACTATGCGGGGAGACGTGTATCAGATAGCATGTCAGCCGGGCAAACTTTCTAAGGTGATAAATTATCTGCGTAAGCTGGAAAGGGAAGTATATGGCACGGAAAACTTTCAGTATTCGTTGTTGAAGGACGATGTGCAGAAGTTGTATAAATCTGATCAGCAGGTAGCTACCATTTACTCGGCTTTTGCCTTTATTGCCATTGTCATTTCCTGTCTGGGCCTGTTAGGTATTTCCCTGTTCGACATCCGCCAGCGTTACCGGGAGATTGCCATCCGAAAGGTGAACGGTGCCATGCTGAAAGACTTGTATGTGCTGTTGCTCCGCCGTTACGTGGGGATGCTGTTGCTGGCAGCCGTGGTGGCAGTTCCGTTGGCTTGGCTGGCCATTCACTACTATACCGCCGATTTGGTGGTGAAGGCCCCGGTGACGGTCGGTCTGTTCCTGACAGCCTCCCTGATAGTAGCGGTGATTTCCGTGGCTACGTTGCTTTGGCAGGTGCACAAGGCTTCCCACATCAATCCGAGTGAAGTAATGAAAAGTGAATAATAAAAGAATGAATTTATGATGATTGCACATTATTTGAAAGTAGCTTTCCGTAATTTGTGGAAATACAAGACACAGCATCTGATAGCGTTGGTCGGAGTAGGGGTGGCCTTGCTGTGTTTCAGTATCTGTCTCTACGTGGTCCGTTATGCTTTCAGCACGAATCATTGTTTTGCAAACTATGAACGGATTGCCGAACTCAATATTCGTGACATGAAAGAAGAGAAGGTGTTGAATTATACTCCTGCGACGTTGGCCGAGGAACTGCGTCTTCAAAAGCTGGATGGGATTGAGGCGTTGTGTGTGGTGGATTATTCACCGATAGAACGGCCTTTCAACGTGGAGATGCCCGACGGGAAGCAGTTACCTTATTCTTTCGCCGTGGCAGAGACTGATTCTTCCTTCTTCCAAGTATTGACTCCTAAGATTTTGTACGGTTCGGCTGAGGTGAGCAAGATGATGCCAAATTCATTGGTCGTGAGTGAGAGCATGGCACGCCGGGTATATGGGGATATTCGCCAGGCGGTAGGAAAACAGCTGGTACTGATGCGCCGGTTGTACACTTCGCCGGATTCTACTCCACGTACCGGTGGAACGGTTTATACCATTCAGGCAGTGATTGAGGATATTCCAGAGAACAACAGTATTGCTTTTATGGAGCATCTGGATATGTTTTCCCTCAACGATTCGGAAGGAATCATCCAGAATGATGCCCGTTATGCCATTATCAGTTCCTTTACGTATGCGTTGCTGCGTAAAGGTTTTACTCCGGAGCAACTCAACGAGTGGCTTTATCGCAGCAAGCAGACGCATCGGGTGCAGGATACAAACTTTGCGGTGGAAGCTCATCCGATGGGAGATAGGGGCTGGAATGGGGGACTGCTTCGTACGATGGTATGGACTACGATGGTAGCCGGGGTATTGATTTTGCTGGTGGCCTTGCTCAATTTCTTTCATCTGCTCGCGGGGTCTTTTCTTACTCGTATGCGTGAATTCAGTATCCGGCGAATGGCGGGAGCATCCGGAGGCAGTCTTTTTGTTCAACTGTTCATACAGTCTGCCTTGTTGGTTTTGCTGGCCGGCCTGTTGACCGGTGTCTGCATCGAGGTGATGGCTCCCTGGTTGAGGCTGGAAATGGCCGGTTTGTCTTTGCAGTTTGATACTTCTCTGCTGATGGTGCAGAGTTTTGAGTATCTGGCTGGCCTGTTGGGAGTATGTGCTTGGATGTGTGGAATAGTCGTGTGGAAGGTACGTCGTACGCAGGTGCATGCGGGGGTATCGGGCGGTGTACACCGGGGAGGAAAGAGACGGCTGCGGAATCTGTTGTTGGGAGTGCAGTTGTTCATCTGTTGGGCTTTTATCTCACTGGCAGCGGCGCTTTATCTGCAATCGGATAAAACGGGACGTACCTTGTTCGGGACATTGAGCTTGGAGGAGAAAGAGCAGATTTTGAGCATTCCGATGGATCTTTCCTTTATGAACACTGTGCAGAAGCTGGATCTGATACATCAGTTTAAAAACTTGTCGGGAGTCGAAGAGGTACTTCCGGCCGACATCAATTATTTGGGAGGCGTTTCCGGTTCGGGTATGTATACGGAGAAAGACAATAAAGGCAGTTATGTGGATGTAAATGTGATGCGTATAACTTCCGGTTTCTTTCGTTTCATGCACATTCCGATGCGGTCGGGACATACGCCGCGTGAATCGTCCGATTTGGTGATAGACGAGGCATTATCTCATCGTCTCGGAACGGACATCATGGGGAAACCGCTTTATAATTTTGACGGAGATGCCTACACGGTTAAAGGAGTGTGCCAGACATTTGTGTCCAGTGTGTATTATGATAGTGAAGGATTTATATTCCTCCTGAGCGGGTTCGATGATTATTGTGGGCATTGCTATATAAAATGTAAGGAGGGGCAGACGGAAACCGTATCTCAGGAGGTCCGGAAGATACTGAAAAAAACGTTGCCGGAAAGTGTGGAAGTGAAGGTAAGCACGTTCATGGACGACATCCGTGAGTCACAGGCGCTTGAGTTCAAGCTCCGCGGAATTGTATTGTTCTTTTCGGTAGTGGTGCTGGTGATTTCGTTGTTGGGCGTGTATTCAGCCGTGACCATCGACACGGAATATCGGCGGAAGGAGATGGCTATCCGAAAGATCAACGGTGCCGGAATGCGTCAGATAGTCTGGCTTTTTGCCCGGCTTTATGTTACTTTATTGACGGTGACGGCTATGTTGGGATTTGCGCTGGTTGAATTCTTGTTGAGGCAGTTTAGTACCTTGTATACGGTGTTCTTCCAGCATGGGGTGGCTTTCTATTTTTTCCTCTTCCTGAGTGTCTCCTTGTTCGTCGCTCTTACGGTAGCTTTCCGTATTTGGCAGGTGTCCCGGGTGAATCCGGCAGAAGAAATCAAGCGGGAGTGATGAGATAATATGGTTATATAGTTTCAAGAGAGATAAAAATATGATTGCACATTATTTGAAAGTGGCTTTCCGCAATTTGTGGAAATACAAGACTCAGCATATCGTTTCAGTTTTTTGTCTGGCGATAGGAGTCTTGGCTTTTTCACTTATGATTCGCTTTGTAAGTGTAATGAGCGAAAGGGCTGATTATATAGGAGGCGAACGGGCTATGCAACTGAATATTAGTAAAAAGGATTTTGCCGGTGATATTCCTTTCTATGAAGAAGATGTCCGGAGGCTGGAAAACCAGGTTACAGGTATGCTGGATTCTATCTCAGCCTTTTCCTATGAGGCCAATATGGATGTGGAGGTGGTAGGAATAGATGGGAATGAAACCCCGTATCAGGTGACTTGCAAAGTGGCAAATTCTTCTGCTTTTCTGTTTTGGAAATTACCTTTGCTCTATGGTTCCCGCTTGCCGGAAAAAGAAGATGAAATCATTGTGTCTGCTTCTTTTGCTAGAAAGATAGCAGGGGGTGACAATCCGGTCGGTCGGGTGGTCCGGATTGCATCGCAGACCTCTGCCAATGGTATTACGGATTATTGGATTGTAAATGTAGTAGCCGAAAATGAGAATGGCGGTTCGCCGAGGACAGAATGTTGGTTCCCTTTGTCATTGAAACCGAAGGCCTGGCTTCAAGTCTATGCTCTGCGTGAGCAGGGAATTTCTCCAGAATCACTGAAAAAACGCTTGGCAAGGATGACTTGGGTGCGTGGAGAGGAGGTGATGCATGTGAAGGCTTTTTCTTTAAAAGAACTGGAGGAAAGCAGGAATACAGACTTGGCCCGTTTTTTCTTGCTCTTCATTTCTTCCTTGATTCTGCTGTCGGGACTGATTAATTTCCTGAAGTTTACATTTCAAATGTTTTATGCCCGTCAGCGGGAGCTGGCTTTACGTAAATGTGTGGGCTCTGATTCAAAGGGCATATTCTTATTGCTGTTTTTTGAGGTGTTCATAATGCTGACCATAGCTTGGTTTCTTTCTTTGATTATGGGGGAGGTGGCGATTCCGTTGGCCCGTACTTGGCTGCCTGCTGAGAATATCGTCTGGATGTCTTCCTCGTCTGTTTACAGCCTGCATACACTTGTTTATTTGGGTACATTGTTGCTCTGCACTCCTTTGTTAATACTCCCGGTATGGCGGGTTCGTAGGGTGAGTCTGATTCGTCTGATTCAGTTTAATCGCGGGAAACATATTTTTCGTTCCCTGATGATTGGTGTTCAACTTGCAGTGTGCGTATTCTTCTTGGGAGCGGTTATGGTTGTTCATCGATCGTATACAGAACTGTTTGGAAAAACATATGTTCCTTTGGATACGGAGGAAGAAGAACGGAGCCTTTCTCTTTCTTTGGATACGGAACGTATTCGCCAACATTGGGGTGAAATTCGTTCAGGCCTGGCTGCTTTGCCTGAAATTGAACGTTTGGTCACACTGGGGGATGAAACTTTAGACGGAAATCTATCTTCCTATCTTTATACCTCCTATCAGAAAGCAAATCATTCAGAGGTACGGGTTGCTGTAGCTCAGGGAGATCCGGCTTATTTTGATTTTTTCCATATTCCGCTGGCTGGGAAACAGATGGATGCAGAAACGGAAGGATATGTGTATGTCAATGAGAATTTTGCCGATTTGCTACAAACTGAACATACAGACGGTACGGTGATGCTTGATGGACGAAGCTATCGGATTGCAGGGGTGTATCATGAACTTTATAAGCAGGTGATACTGGATGGACGGATGAATTTGTCGGTATTTTTTCCTTCTTCTCAGGCGACTACTTGTTTGCTGAAAATTGCATCAGGGAATGAGGTGGATAAAGTAAAGGAAGAAGTAATTGCTTTGTGTCGTCAATATGTTCCGGAAACATTACCATTGCACATTCGAAAGCTGGGTGATGTCCGGCAAACAGACAGTGCTACTATTGGAATGATGAAATATGTAATGGGAATACTGGCCGTCGTTAGTATTTTGTTAGTGGTGTTAAGTGTGTATTCATCGGTGGTAATGGATGCGGAAACCAGACGAAAGGAAGTAGCCATTCGTAAAATCAATGGAGCCTCTCCATGGGATATTGGTTTGCTATTTGCGCGAGGGTATGTTGTGATTTTTCTGATTGCTTTCGGGGTGACTTATCCGGTGTTGAGACTTGCTATGATTCAGGCATTGAGCGATTCTGGTTTGCAATCCGTTTATGGTTGGGCGTGGGGACTCTGTCTGTTTGTCGTAGTCGCCTGTCTGGTTGGACTGACCGCATGCTGGCAGATATACCGGGTTATGCGGTTGAATCCGGCAGAAGAGATCAAGCGGGAGTGATATAAATGTAGTATAATAACCTAAAATGAATAAATAACCATGAGAAAACAAGTATTAGCCTGTCTGCTCTTAGGTGCATTGGGGGCACAGGCACAAGAGAAATTTGTGGTGGAAGGACAGTTGAAGAATATTCCCGACGGAACCGTGTTCTATTTGATGAAGCAAGAGGGTAACGTGGGGAGTATGGCAGCTACCGATACGCTGCGGAACGGCACATTCCGTTTTGAACTGACTACCGCCGGAAACGAGCTGGAAGGTTATGGCTTGATGGCACGTGATGATACGAAATTCCCACCCATGTTGCTTGAACTATGGGTAAATCCTGGCAGTCATCTGCTCATACAAGGAGAGAATCCTTATATTTACTCCTGGAAAGTAGAGAGTGATGTCAAGGAACAACAGTTCCAGCAGCAACTGATACAGGCTTCCCATAAGGAATGGGAGGAATTTCAGCGGTTGATCATGCAAGAGTTTGAACTGATGAGGTCGGCTGCGCAGGGAGGAAATAAAGAACAGGCCCGTGCGCAAGCAGACAGTCTGCAACAGCTGACAGAGAAGTTGAGTGATCAGATTGCCCAGCATAATATTGCGATTATGAAACAGTCGCCGATTAATGCAGCCTGGATGGGCGAATTGCATCGGATGGGGATGTCGGTTAAGTTCCGTAAAGATTATCCGTATAAAAAAGAAGTGCAGCAGTTGTACAACCTGCTGGATGACGCACAGAAAGAAACGTCCATTGGGAAGAGTGTGTATCTGGCCTTGAATCCGCCGACTGTAGTGAAAGTAGGCGAGGAAGCTGCCGATGCGGATATGTACGACTTGGAAGGAAAGGTTCACCGCCTGGCTGAGTTTCGCGGGAAATACATCTTGCTGGATTTCTGGAGCCGGGGATGCGGTCCTTGCATCATGTCGCAACCGGAGCTGAAGGAGATCAGTGAGATGTACAAGGATAGCCTGGAGGTGGTCAGCCTGAGCATTGAGAACCGGAAGGGATGGGAAGAGGCTTCTAAATCGCATGCCATGACTTGGAATAATTGGAACGATTTGGAAGAGAACAACGGACTGTATGCCCGTTATGGTGTCAGAGGAATTCCCCATTTTGTGTTGATTTCGCCGGAAGGAAAGGTGGTTGACAGCTGGAGTGGATATGCAAAAGGTTGGCTGAAACTGAAAATTAAAGGTTCGATGGCTCCCAAACAGCCGATGTGTATCGAATGGAAAGACGGTCACAAACTGGTGCATCATCCGCGGAAGAAAACAGAAAAGATGGAGGTGCTGACCATCCGTCAGGTGGAGCTGACCGACTCGACTACGGTACTTCGCGTGCATGCACGGTATATTCCAAATTATTGGATTCGGTTGGACAAAGCGACTTTTTTGATGTCGGACAAGGGGGTGAACTATCCGCTTCTGCGCAGTGAAGGTTTCGCGATAGGCGAGCAGGTGTTTATGCCTGATAGCGGAGAAATGGATTTCACGCTCTATTTTGCTCCGCTGCCGAAAGATACCCGCTGGTTTGACTTTTCGGAAGGCGAGCACGTGGAAGGGGGATACTATATCGAAGGCATCCGTCTGACAGAATAAGAGATGAACTAAAAAAGATGTGTTATGATATTGAATGTAGTATTGAAAATGATTTTGCGAAGCTGGTGGCGTAACAAGGTGTTTTTCCTTGTTTCAGTAGCCAGTCTGGCATTGGGATTGGCTTGCACCAACCTGCTGATGACCTACTTCGTGCACGAGCATGGGTTGGAAGGACGTAATCCGGACCGTGACCGTATGGTTTTTCTGCGGCAGGATGACCCGATGACGGAGGGGAAACGAGTGGCCTTTGCCGGCGCAGAGATTCCTCCGCAGCTGAAGCAAAGCTATGCCGAGGTAGAGGACTTTCTTCGGTTAGGGAAACTGGATTTGCTTTACTGCAAGGTGAACGAACAGAAGGTGGAAGGTGATTTTAAGATGTTGTCGGCCGATACAACTCTGACGAGCTTTTTTGATTACCGTACGGAAGAAGGTAGTTTAAGCCAGGTACTCTGTCAGCCGGGGAAGGTGGCGTTGAGTGAGGCTTGTGCCCGTCGCCTTTTCGGAGGGAAACAAGCGGTAGGAAAGCAGGTAGAGGCACATTTCCGTTTTGGAGAGGCCCGTACGTACGAAGTGGCGGCAGTGCTTAAGAAGCGCGAACAATCGCTTCTGCAGTTTGACATGTTGATAGCACACGACCCTGATTTCTTCTGGGGTGGACTTACACTGCTGAAGCTGACTCCGGGTACGGATGCGGGTCATCTGGCCGATAAGCTGAATGCGGACAAGGTACCTACACTGATGCCCGGTCAGACGAAATATTACTTGGATCCGCTGGACGCCATTTGTTTCACTACTCCCGACGATGCTTCCCAGCAGACACTCGATTATGTCAGTCAGACACCCGTGCAGACTCTCTATATCAGTCTGCTGGCAGCCGTGCTGATACTGATTATTGCTTGCTGCAACTATACCAATATGAGTTTGAGCCGCTTGTTGCAACAGCTTCGTATGATTCATGTGGAGAAATTGATGGGGGCTACCTTGCGTAATATCCGTCTGCAACTTTTCGGGGATGCTTTTCTGACGGTAGTGTTGGCATTCGGCTTGTCCATTCTGTTGGTCAACGACTGTCTGTCACTGTTTAATGACTTGTTGGGTTCGCGGTTAACCATGACGTTCTTCTTCAGTAGTCAGATGTTGCCGTGGTTGCTGTTATTCATTCTGTTGATGTCGGTAATACCGGCGTGGTACATCAGTTGTCGCCTGTCACGCTTGTCGTTTACGGAGTACCGTACCCTTTACAGCGGCCGACGCAAACAGCGTTTTGTAGCGGTATTGGTAACAGTGCAGTTCGTGATTTCCATCGGATTGTTACTGGCTACGCTGACGGCACGCAACCAGATGGAACTGACCCGCCAGCGGGCTTCGCGTTACGAAGGCTGCATTGAAATAGGGGATGCCTTTGGTGCTCCGTTGGCTCCCTTCAAGGCGGAACTGGAGAAACGGGTGAAAGGAATTGAATCCATGACACTTTCCAAGGCTTCGGTGCTCAATGCCTGGATACGTCAGTTGAACGTGCAGCGTCCCGGTGGGAAGGAAGTGCGTACCAATCTGCTGACATTGGAAGGCGACTCCACGTTGCTGCGCACCTTGCGCATTGAACAGTTGAGTGGAGAATCTCCTTCTCGTCTGTTGGAGCGTCAGGCTTCTCCTGTACTGGTGAACGAGAGTTTTGTCCGCTTGTTAGTGCCTGCGGGTACGGAGGTCGTGGGGCATGCCTTGCGCGAGTTCGATACGGAAACAAAAGACAGTCTGGCTGTAATTGCAGGGGTGGTGCGCGACTTTTCCGTCAATTCGCTGGAAGAAGCGGTAACACCTCTTGTCATCACGCTGTTGTCGGCAAGTGACTTGCAGAAAGGATTCTATTTGCAACTGCGTCTTCGTCCGGAAAACCGTGAAGAAACTTTGCAGCAGATAGAAGCCGTATGGAATGAAATGAATCCTAACCAACCTTTCGGTTATGCAGATATGCACCGGGATTTTATGGCACGTAACGGGAAAGTGCTTTCTTTGTCGCATATCCTGACTTTCTATGCTGTGATTGGGCTGTTGCTGACAGGTTTCGGATTGTTTGGCATTGCCTGGTATGCCACCCGTCAGCGGATACGCGAAATCAGTATCCGCAAGGTGCATGGAGCAACACGGGGGCAGATTATCTGGCTGCTTAACAAGCCGTTCTGTATCTATGCTGTAGTAGCGTATGTAGTGGCCATGCCTGTCGGCTGGTGGTTCATGATGCATTGGCTGGAGCAGTTTGCGTACCGTGCCCCGCTTTCAATTGGTATCTTTGTGTGGCCGTTGCTGGTGGTGTGGGGCATCTCAGCGGTCATTGTCTGCCTGCAGGGTTGGATATTGAGTCGGGTAAATCCGGTAGAATGTATAAAACAAGAGTAATATCATTAAAATAAAATTTTGAAGTATGATTAAGACAGAAAATTTACAGAAAGTATTCCGCACAGATGAAGTGGAAACTTGGGCATTGAATAATGTAAGTATCGAAGTGAAGGAAGGAGAGTTCGTGGCTATCATGGGCCCTTCAGGTTGTGGAAAATCTACCTTGCTGAATATCTTGGGACTACTGGACAATCCCACGGGAGGCAAGTATTTCTTGAACGGGACAGAAGTGGGTGGTTATACTGAATCGCAGCGTACTTCCTTGCGTAAGGGAGTGATTGGTTTCGTATTCCAGAGCTTCAATCTGATTGACGAGTTGAACGTATTTGAGAACATCGAACTGCCCTTGCTGTATTTGGGCGTACCTTCGGCAGAACGTAAGCGGAAAGTGGAGGCTGCTATGGAGCGGATGGGGATTACACATCGTGCCAAGCATTTCCCGCAGCAGTTGTCGGGTGGACAACAGCAACGTGTGGCTATTGCCCGTGCTGTAGTATCAGGACCGAAGCTGATTCTGGCCGATGAGCCTACCGGTAACCTGGACTCCAAGAACGGACGGGAAGTGATGGAATTACTTACCGAGCTGCATAAGGAAGGCACCACCATTGTGATGGTGACTCACTCGCAGCATGATGCCGGTTTTGCCGACCGTGTTATTAATCTCTTCGACGGACAGGTGGTAACGGAAGTGAACCTTTAAAATAAGGTTTAGGCTTGTTTCTTAAACTGGCCGGGCGACATTCCGCAGTAACGTTTGAAAAACTTGCTGAAAGAAGCCTGGTCAGAGAAACAGAGCTTTTCGGCCACGTCTTGCACGCTGTTGGCTGGATTGAGCAGACAGACTTTCGCTTCTTCTATCAGGCTTTCGCTGATGAGCTGGTTGGCTGTCTTGCCATAGAGTTTCTTTAACTTGGCCGATAACGCATCAGGGGATACGTAGAGTTGGTCGGCATACCATTTTACGGTGTGGTGATAACGGCAATTGGTATGCATCAGGTATAGAAAACGAGGGAGGGTATCTTTCCAGCGGAAAGAATGCTCGAACTCGTTTTCTTGTTTATACATGCGGAAGATTATGTTCCATACTTCCAGGATGAGGGAACGAAGCGTGTTTTCCAGCATTTCAACCAGGAAATGATTCTCTTTTTGCTGAAGGGTGTGGCGTAGCATGTCCACATGTGATTGTATCCGGAGAAGATCCTGTTTTTCTAATGGGATAAACGGCTCCAGTACGTGTCTGTATACATAAGCAGCTATCTTGGAACGGATGCATTCGGCTGCCTGCAAAAAAATCTCCCTTCGGGTTATGAGCAGACATCCTTCGAAATCACGGTCTGTTTTCAGGTCGCTCCATTGGTAAGGTTCGATAAACTCGATGTAGGAAGGGGCAGGAATGACGGTCCGCTTGTCGTTGGTCTGGATGCTGATTTCGCCTTTTAATACGAGCAAAGACACCGTATGCTGTGTGTCGATACTTCCTTTCTGGAATTGATTTTCTCCCCGTACGGTGAAGATACCCATTTGTTCATTGTACACCATATCTCGCTCCGTTCCGTCTGCTTGCAGCGTCGGAACCAGCCACTTTGTAAACGCATATTCTTTCATTTTGTATCTCGTTGTTGTATTTGCGCATCTAAAATACAGACATAAATCGTAGCCTGAAAACCTTTTTGTATGTTTTAGAAATCATAAACAGAATAAATGCTAAAGCACGGATTCAGACAAATGTTCTTAGGAATGGAACAAGTGAGTAGTCTTTCCCGCCTTCTAAATTTGCATCGGCTATTACAACAGAAAGAGTCAAATCAACTAAAAAAAGAGAATAAGATGAAAAAAGCTTTTGTATCAGTTGGTGCATGTTTTTGTGCGTTGTTGGGGATGCTGACAGCCTGCACGCAGCCTGCACCTACCTCACAGGAAAGTGGGTACAAGACCATGACTGTGAAAAAAGAAAATCGCCTTCTCACTAACAGCTATTCGGCTGTAGTAAAGGGAAGACAGAGTGTGGAAATTCGTCCGCAGGTGAGTGGTACGATTACCGAGATTTGTGTGAAAGAAGGAGCCAAGGTGCACAAGGGACAGGTGTTGTTCGTGATTGACCAGGTTCCGTATAAAGCAGCCTTGCAGACGGCATTGGCGAATGTGAAAAGTGCGGAAGCTGCCGTAGCTACGGCCCGGCTGACGTTCGACAGCAAGGAAGAGCTCTTCAAGGAGCGTGTGGTTTCTGATTTCGACCGTCAGACGGCACAGAATTCTTTGTTGGAGGCTGAGGCTAGTCTGGCACAAGCGAAGGCCAATGAAACCAATGCCCGCAACGACCTTTCCTATACGGTAGTCCGGAGTCCGGTGGATGGAGTGGCAGGTATGTCTTCCTATCGTGTGGGAGCATTGGTCAATTCTTCCATTACCACGCCTTTACTTACCGTCTCGGACGATGAGGAAGTCTATGTATATTTTTCTATGACCGAAAATCAGATGCTGTCACTGCTCCGTCAGTATGGCAGTGTGGACAAGGCACTGGCCGGTATGCCCAAAGTATCCTTGCAGTTGAGCGACGGAGTGAAATATGCACACGAAGGGGTGATAGATGCCATCAGCGGCACCATTGATACCGGAACAGGGGCTGTCAGCCTGCGTGCCGTGTTCCCGAATCCGGAAGGAATGTTGCGAAACGGAAGTACGGCTACACTCGTATTGCCCTATACCAAGGAGAATGCGCTGGTTGTTCCGCAGGAAGCTACTTTTGAGATTCAGGACAAGGTGTATGTGTATAAGGTGAATGAGAGTGGAAAGGCCGAGTCGGCACAGGTTACTGTTTTCCCGCTGAACAACGGGCAGGAATACATTGTAGAGAGTGGTTTGCAGGAAGGAGAAGTAATTGTGGCTGAGGGTGCCGGACTGATTCAGGAGAATACCCAGATTCTTTCGTTACATACTGAAAAATAGGAGGGGACATTATGAAACTGAAGACTTTTATCGACAGGCCCATCCTGTCGTGTGCCATTTCTGTGCTCATCCTGATATTAGGAGTAATCGGTTTGAGCAACCTTCCCATGGAGCAGTATCCTGACATTGCACCTCCTACCATTATGGTGTCTACCACCTATACGGGTGCCAATGCGGAAACAGTACTGAAGAGTGTCATCGCTCCGTTGGAAGAAGCCATTAACGGTGTGGAGAACATGACGTATATGACTTCTACTGCCACCAATACGGGTTCGGCGTCTATTACCGTGTATTTTGCACAGGGAACGGACCCGGACATGGCGACTGTCAACACGAAGAACCGTGTGTCGGAGGCGGAAGGACTGTTGCCCGCAGAAGTGACCAAGGTGGGTGTGACCGTAGAAAAACGACAGAACAGTATGGTCAAGATTATATCGTTGTACAGTCCCGACGACAGCTACGACCAGAATTTTATCAATAACTATTTTAAGATTAATGTAGAACCTCGTTTGTCCCGTATATCGGGAGTGGGCAATGTGAATGTCATGGGTGGGGATTATGCCATGCGTATCTGGATGAATCCTCAGAAAATGGCCCAGTATCAGCTGGTACCTGCCGATGTGATTGCTTTGCTGGATGACCAGAACGTGGAAGCGGCGACAGGTACACTGGGCGAGGATTCTGAAAATACATTTCAGTACACGTTGAAGTACCGGGGTAGATATGAAACTGCGGAAGAATTCGGCAACATGGTGCTCAAGTCTCTCCCTACGGGCGAAGTGCTCCGCCTGAAGGATGTGGCCGATGTGGAATTAGGTTCGCAGAGCTATGCCTATAACAGTGAAATTGTGGGCCACCCCGGTGCGACGTGTATGATTTCGCAGACGGCCGGATCGAATGCCAATGAGATTGTGAAGGAAGTGGACAAGTTGATGGAGGAGATTTCAAAAGACCTGCCGAAGGGGCTTGTAATGGCTGACCTGATGAGTACGAAGGACTTCCTGGATGCCTCGGTACACGAGGTGGTAAAAACCCTGATTGAGGCTATTATCCTGGTGGTGCTGGTGGTTTATTTCTTCTTGCAGAGCGTGCGTTCCACCATTATTCCTTCGGTTTCCATCATCGTGTCTCTGGTGGGTACGTTTGCTTTCTTGTATGTAGCCGGATTCAGTCTGAACCTGCTGACCCTTTTTGCATTGGTGCTGGTAATCGGTACGGTAGTGGATGATGCCATTGTGGTGGTGGAGGCCGTGCAGGCCAAGTTTGACGAAGGCTATCGCTCGCCTTATAAAGCTACGGTGGCTGCCATGGATGGTATTTCTGCAGCCATTGTGACCACTTCACTGGTATTTATGGCCGTGTTTATCCCGACCTCGTTTATGGGAGGAACCAGTGGGGTGTTCTATACCCAGTTTGGTTTGACCATGGCGGTGGCAGTAGGTATTTCCGCAATCAATGCCTTGACCCTCAGTCCGGCTTTGTGTGCCCTCATCATGACTCCTCACATGGATAAGTCGACCGGTGGTAAGTTGAGTTTTTCTTCCCGTTTTCACCATGCATTTGAGGCTTCTTTTAATAGGCTGGTGTTGAAGTATAAGAATGGGGTGTCGTTCTTCCTCCGTCGTAAATGGATGGCCTGGGTATCTTTGGCGGCAGTCTGTGCCTTGCTGGTATTTTTTATGCGGACCACTAAGACCGGACTGGTGCCGGATGAGGATATGGGAACCATATTCGTGAATGTCACGACCCCTCCGGGAAGCAGTCTGGCTCAGACGCGTAAGACGATGGAAATGATAGACGAGCGTATCCGTGAGATTCCTCAGATAAAGATTTATTCCAATGTGACAGGTTACAGCATGATGGGCGGACAGGCCGCCTCGGGAGGTATGCTGATTATCAAGCTGAAACACTGGGATGAACGTCAGGAAGCACAGGATCACATCAATGCCATCATTGCGGCGATTTACCAGCATACAGCCGACATTAAATCGGCCAAGCTCTTTGCCTTTGCACAGCCTACCATCATGGGATACGGAATGGGTAGCGGTTTCGAAATGTACGTGCAAGACCGTGCCGGAGGCAGCGTGGAGAATTTGCAGAAATATACGCAGAACTTCATTGCAGCCCTGAACCGGCGTCCGGAAATTTCGATGGCTTACACTACTTTCGATACCAAGTTCCCGCAGTATATGGTCGAGGTAGATGCGGTGAAATGTCAGCGGGCTGGGGTGACCACGTCCGATGTACTGAGCGTGCTTTCCGGTTATATTGGCGGTAATTACTCGTCCAACTTGAACCGTTTTTCCAAGCTGTACCGTGTGATGATTCAGGCCCGGAAGGATTACCGTCTGGATAAAGAATCGCTCAACAACATGTTTGTACGGACCGAAAGTGGGGAAATGGCGCCCGTGGGACAGTTCATTACACTGACCAAGGTGTATGGAGCCGAAACCTTGACACGTTTCAATATGTACACCTCTATACCGGTTAACGGTATGCCGGCCGACGGATATAGTTCGGGAGATGCCATTGCAGCCATTGAGGAAGTGGCTTCACAGACACTGCCTACCGGATATGGCTATGAGTTCAGCGGTATTACCCGAGAAGAATCGAGCAGTACGGGAAATACGGTGATTATTTTTATTAAGTAACTATTCAAAATTAATTTTACATATATGAGTAATTCACAAATAAGTTCG